>JADMIO011385322.1_pt1 | contig 69928 bp, 54 predicted proteins | sample 8958161 | NCBI WGS metagenome assembly JADMIO01 (sample SAMN16585339, study PRJNA669376) | soil metagenome | isolation source: Crop rotation soil | place: USA: Cullars Rotation, Alabama | collected 2011 | reverse complement strand
CGCGACAACTTGTCCACGTGGAATTCTAAGCTTAGGATCCCAATGTGCTGGAAAGAAGCCTCAGGTGGCAGCTTGAATTACTCCGTTTCGTATCGCGGCGTGACGGTGATAGATACATCTGCGCTCGGCGTGACGGTCAACGGCACTAATCTTGGGTTGGGCGTGACCGTCGGCAGTGGCAGTTCCTATTCGACCAACGAAACGTTTCCATCCCGGCATGGCATCCATGCGGTGGGGGTGAATCAATATCAGGCGCAGCTCATCGCGTTGAGCCACGCCGCCTCGGGCTTGACGTATTTCCTGAACGTGCGTGTCTACAGCAACGGCGTCGCGTTCCGCTACGAGTTTACCAATGCACCGACGAAGAACATTAGTGCTGAATCCAGCAGCTTTGTCATTCCGGATGGCAGCACGGTTTGGTCACAGAATGGCACCTCGGTATATGAGGGTATTTACAGCGGCACGAATGTTACGGCGTTGGCAAGCGGCTCGGTCATGGGGCCGCCGGTGACCGTCCAACTGCCGGGGACGAATGGCTTTCTCGCACTTACGGAATCCACGCTGGGTATTTTTGGCAGTCCATATCTCACGAAAGTTGCGGATGCGACGGGGCGGAAACTTGAAGTGACTTATCCCGTAAATTCCGGTGGTGGAACTGGCGCGTCAGCGGGCGGGGCGCTGGCTACGCCATGGAACGTCATCATGATCGGCGCCGACCTGAATATGCTCGTGAATTGCGACATTGTGGAGAGCCTTGCACCGTCGCCGGACCCGACGCTGTTCCCCGAAGGCACGGCCGCATCATGGGCGACGGCCGGGCGCTCGGTTTGGGATTGGCTGCGCCCGCAGCCCGGCGGCATTACTTACACCAACGCGATGACGAATTCGCTCTGGGCTTCGCGGCTTGGGTTCGAATACAACACCGTCGATGATGGTTGGGCAGTATGGAATGGCGGCAATCCCTGGCCGCAGGTGCAGCAGGTTGTTGATTTTTCCCACGCAGTCGGGGTGAAAGTGCTGCTGTGGAAAACTTCCTCCGAGCTGAACACGTTTGCGCAGCGCACAAACTTCTTCCGGCAATTGCAAGTTTACGGGGTGGCTGGATTCAAGGCCGACTTTTTCGATTTTAGTTCCGTTAACGCGTCAGCGAAGGAGCGGGTGAAATTGCAGGAGGATATTCTTCGTGATGCGGCGGCGTATCATCTGATCGCAAACTTCCACGGTTCGACGAAGCCAACGGGCCAGTTCCGCACGTGGCCGAACTTGCTGCAGGTCGAGGCGGTCTTCGGCAAGGAGCAGTTCCTCAGTTCCATTGCGACGATGCCCGTGCCGTTCACACGATTCCTCGCGGGTCCGGCGGATTTTACGCCGATGGAATTCGGAGGGCGGGCGGCCTATGAAATCGCCAATCCCATCAACATGCCCGGGCCGATGCTCACCTACGCCGAGCGTTCGGATAACATCGCCAAGAGCGCCTATGCTTCATTGATCCGCGCGATTCCGAGTATGTGGGACGAAACAATCGTGCTGCCGCAAAGCCAGCTTGGTACGACTGTCGCAACGGCGCGGCGAAAAGGGAGGGACTGGTTCATTGGTGTCATGAACACGGTTGTAACGCAAAGCTGGGCGCTGCCGCTGACGTTTCTTAATTCCAATACGACGTATCAAGCACACCTCATCCGTGAAACAAGCAGCACTCTGGAACGTACCAATGTGACGCGCGACAGCGTGTTATCGGTGACGATCACCAACGGTGGCGGCTCCGGTTTAGTGGCGCGGTTGTTTCAGGAGCCGCCCTTTACGCTCAGCGCGAATCAGCTTTTGACGGGCGCCGTCATTGGGACTGCGGGTTCATTTGGCGGCGGGGGCAATACACGGGAGAAAGCGTTCGACGGCAGCCTCAGCACCTTTTTCGACGCGCCGACTACGAGCGGGGCATGGACGGGTCTGGATTTGGGAGCGGGTAATCCGAAAGCCGTGACCACTCTGCGTTACTGTCCGCGTAACAATTGGTCCGCGCGAATGTTCGTCGGTTTGTTCCAGGGTGCGAACGCGGCCGACTTCAGCGATGCCGTGCTGTTGCACATCGTGGGCTACACACCGCCGGAAGGCATGTTCACTACCATCACGCTCACGAACCGCGCCGTGTTCCGATACTTGCGTTACGTCGGTCCGGCCAATGGCAGTTGCAACGTGGCAGAGATTCAGTTTTACGGCGTCTCCACTACGCCCACCAATCTCAATGTAACGGTCACGGCGACAAACACGCTGGCATTGTCGTGGCCGGCAACACACGCTGGCTGGAGATTACAGACACAGGCATTGACCGGCTCCGGCGTGGGTGGCGCGTGGTTGGATGTTCCGGGAGCAACCGCCACCAACCAGCTGCTGCTGCCGTTGAATTCGTCCGGTGAGGGCGATTTATTCCGGTTGGTTTATCCGTAGCCGACGTTCGAAAATCATCTGTTTGGATGATGGGGCTCGATACGGTCGTGGGGCATCTTGGATGCGTGACTCCTGTTCCGGTTCAGTGCCGTAGGCTTGTTCTACTCGCCTGCCTTGCCATGCTCGCGCGCGGGTGGGCCGCAGGTGGCGAGAGCGTCCAACCCAGCTTCAAATCGCCCTGCCTTGCGGTCGGGCTCACACCCGCGACACCAGCATTCGCATTCTTTGCGGTCGATTCGCTCGGGCGTGGCGAACGGCTGGAGAGTGTAATCTTGAATAGAAAATTGCCGGACGGCAATCGTCTCGAATCACTCGGACTGAATGCATTCAGTTACACACAACAGGGGCCGGGCAGAGCGGTCGAAACGTGGCGCGGGAATTTTTTTAAGGACCGCATCGTATTGCGTTCGGAATATTTGCCGGACGCAACGGTACCGCCGTTCCTGTTATTGATTGATCAAATAAAGAATCACGCGACGTTGCTGGGACATCTCATGCCCGGTGAGTTGAAGGTCAGTACGCCATGTGTGCTGCATCTTCCTGATCACGGCACGGTCCGGATATCTGCGAATCAGAAATCGGCTGCGCTGGATTACGATGCGCGGCGGCGGCGGCCGGAGAACTTTGTGCGCGTGGCCTTTCCGCCAGCGACAAAGGAGCAAGGCGTGGTGGAATACACGTTGGAGGTGACGCTGATTCATCCTGATCTGCCGGGGTTGGACGAGAATCCGCTCTACGACGGCTACCGCCGTAATTTTTTGAATCTCATCCAGCTTCACCCGCGCTTGCGCACGCTGGCGAACAATTCCTCCAGCGATGTGTGCGGGTTCTGCCTGTGGCAATACGCGGAGCTCGGGGTGAAGGCGCCGCCGTTGGCGGACGGTTTGACGGTGAATGATTTAGTGCGGGTATCGGTGGACCGCGTGCTGGATGGCGGCCTCACGTATGGACAGGCGGGCTATCGGGGTACGCCAGTGTTTCCGGAGGCGGCGCCGTGGACATCCAAGTTTGATTCGCTGGACACGCTGCCGTCGTTCTTGATCACAGGCTGTCGTTATGTCGAGGGAAGCTGCGACAAACAGTGGGCGGTAAAACGTTTTCCCTCATTGGTCAAACTCGGTCGCGAAATGCTGGCACAGGATCGGAATGGCAACGGACTGATTGAGTATCAACGCCCGGGCAACGCGGGCAGTTGGAAGGAAGGCGACCGCCCCGCGAACTGGTGGGATACCATTGGCTTCGGGCATGAAGACGCTTATGCGAATGCTTATCGCGCGTGTGCGCTAATGAGCGAGCTGGCCCAGACTCTGGGCAAGTCAGCGGAAGCGGAGGAGTTTGCCCGCGCGGCCCGCAAGCTGCGTTCGGCGTACGTGCCGACGTTTCTAAATCCCGAGACCGGCGTGTTGGCGGGGTGGAAGAGTGCGGATGGCGAGTTGCACGATTACTGGTTCACGTTTGTCAACGGAATGGCCATCTCTTTTGGGCTGGTAAAGGAGGCACCGGCGAATGCCATCAGGGACCGTCTGCTGAGAAAAATGGACGAAGTCGGCTATCGCCGCTTTGATCTCGGCCTGCCCGGGAACCTGGTGCCGATTCGCCGCGCCGATTACACCGATTTGCGGCGGCGCTATGGCGGGCCGGGCGAGGAGGATGGTTCGGATGCGTTCCAGATCTATGAGAACGGTGGGGCGACGCATTGCCATGCCTACTGGATGGTGAAGGCGTTGTATCAACTCAGGCGGGCGGAGGACGCGCGGAGAATCTATTATCCGATGCTGAAGAGTTTTGCGGCGGGAGATTTTCAGAGTTTCGATGCGAACGGGCAATCCAAGGACTGGCGCACGTGGGACGGTGGATGTCGTGGCTATGAAGGCTATCTATCTGATGGTTATCTTGCACTTCTCGCGGTGGAAGACGATGTGAAGGCTGGCCAAAAAGTAAAACTAACTGCAAACAAGGCCGACGATGAAGCCGCCACCCGTTAAGCGATCATGAATTCACACTTCCACCGCCTGTTCGCCTTGAGCGCACTCCTGCTGCTTTTATTCCGCGCCCAGTGGGGTTATGCGGCTGCCAGCGTGCAGGCTTATCCGCAGCCGGCGATTTACCCGACGTCATCCGTCTATGCGCTCAAGGTGAATGGCACCAATGTCCCAATCGTGAACTTCACCGGCGATTACGATTACGCGCAGCTCTCGCTTTCAAGCGGCCCGGCGACGTTTGAAGTCACTGCGCCCACACAAGGGAGCATCACGTCTTACGGCATCAGCCCAAAGAAGCTGAACATCATCGGCAGCCCGACGGGGAACAAGCTCACTTTCACCCTGGCCGCAAACCAGTATCTCATTCTGCGAATCAACAGCCTGAAGCGCTTGGTCATTTGTGCAGACGCTGCGGAGACGGACGTGCCCACACCATCGGGTGCCGGAATTTTTAACGTCACCAACGCGCCTTACAACGCCGACAACACGGGAACAACCATTACAACCACGGCGATCCAGAATGCCATCAACGATGCGGGTACCTACGGCAGCATAAACGGACAGGGCATTGTCTATGTGCCGGCGGGTTTATACCTGTCCGGCAATCTGAAGCTGAAAAGCAACATGGCGCTGTATTTGCAGGGGGGATCTGTGCTCCGTTGCACGGGTAATCCCGCCAACTATCACACCAACCAAACCTTCGGCCCGTTGTCCAGTGGCACCTGGTTTCTATACGTCACAAACGGCGCGAACATGAAGATCTACGGGCGCGGAACGGTGGACGCCAATGGTGATTACATGGTTTACACTAAAAATTTCGCGGTCAATACGTTGATGCCAATCAACTGCACGAACTTCCTCGCCGATGGTGTCACGTTCCGGGATTCAGGCGGTTGGGCCATCATTCCGTGCATCGCAGCGAACGTGACGCTTAACAACCTCAAGATTCTCAACAAGCTTTCCGTTGGGAATTCCGATGGCATTGACGTGAATTGTTCGCAGAACGTCGGCATATCCAATGTGGTTGCCATCGGCCTCGACGATCCTTTTTCAACAAAGACCTACACCAGCATTCCCTGGCCGGGCGCGAACATGAAAAACAGCAACATCGTCTTCGACAACTGCCTCGCGTGGACAATTTGTTATGCGTTCAAGGTCGGGCAGGGCGTGCAACAAGTTCAGGAGAACATCACGTTCAAGAACGGGGTGGCCTACGACTGTGCCGGGGCCATATGCGTGGATCACAAAAACGGCGCGAGCATTGTGAACAACGTGACGTTTGACACGATTGATGTGGAGCGTGTTTCTTACATCAACGACGGCCACGGTGCGTGGGCGGTGTTTCTCGTTCAGAACGGCCTCGGCGACGGTGGTGGGCCGAGTTCGAACATTTTGGTTAAGAACATCATCGTCCGCGATGTGGGAAAAACTGGCGGCTTCATCAAGGGACTAAGCAGCCACGCCACCATCAACAATATCACGTTCGATCGTGTTTACATGTCCGGCAGCAGCACGCCCGCTTCCAATCTGTTTCAGATGGTCATGACGAACACGGCTTTTTACAGCAACGTCACGATTTTGCCGGTGCAGAGTCCAGAGCCACTGCTGATTCAGACCCACCCCGTGTCGCAGTCGCTGTATGTGCAGCAAACGGCGCAGCTCAGCGTGTCAGCCTGGGGCAACCCGCCGTTGAATTATCAGTGGCTGATGCGCTCGAACACGGGCTATGTAAACTTGGCGGACGACATTCGCATTTGGGGCGCGCAGACACCGACATTGACACTCAGCAATCTCGCGTACACCGACGCAACGAATTACGTCGTCGTCATCTCTGATTTCACCGGCTCAGTGACGAGCAGTGTGGCAACCTTGACCGTTTCTCCACCCCTCGGCCCGCCGCAGCATATCACGATGTCGTCGGTGCAACCGAACGTCACGCCCGCGGTGGATTGGGAGACGGGCAGCTATTGGAGCAGTGGCCAGCCCGCGTTCGCGATTGCGTCGGCCTATCCCGGTAGCACGTTTGAGATTCTACCGGGCGCGGCAATGCGGACACCGGCGACGACTTCCACGGCTAGTTTTCCGGATGGCATGCTCACCGTGAGCGGTAATGGCGTTTCAGGAAGCGCATCTTTAGGAACAATTGTCCTGAAAGGCGCGAATCCGAGTACGGTGAACTTTCCACATCTGGTGATGAACGGTGGCTCCATCGGTAATGGCATTAACAATTCTGGCAATGCGATTCTGAGTGGATGGATCGAGGTCGTGACCAATTCACTCATCAGTGCAAACAATTCCGGCAGCGGCGGGTCCGTCCAATTGATGGCGCAACTTACTGGCGGCGGCGGCATCGAATATCGCGCCTACAGTGGCTCGACGTTCCAGCCGACGTGGGTTTGTAGCCTGAATGTTTCCGGGTTGAATAATACTTATGTCGGAATGTGGCGCGCGGTGCGTGGCACGCTCGTCGGTTCGGCGCCCAACGCGTTGGGGACAAACTCCATCACCGTGGACACTGCGGGCGCATTGCAGACAACTTACGCCATCAACAATCCGCGCGGAGTGCTGACGTTGAATGGACGATTGAATCTTACGCATGATCACCGCTTTCGCGCAGTGACGGTGAATGGTGCGGCGCTCGCGACTGGCCAATATTCCTTCGCCCAGTTGAACGCCGCCTATCCGGCGAATTTTCCGTCAAGCTGGGTGGCGCAGCCGGGCGCACCGACGACGAATGCTTCGGGCAGTTTGATCGTGGGTTTGCCGCCCGTCCCAGCCACAATCGTTCCGTTGCAAAATGGTTCGCAACTTACGTTGAGCTGGAACGGCGGGGGTAAGTTGCTGCAAGCAACGAATCTTGACGGAGCGTGGACCACCAACGCAGCGGCGGTATCGCCGTACGTTGTTACCACCGTTGGGCCAGCAATGTTCTTCCGGGTTTTGTCCGAGTGAGTGCCTGCGACGAACGGCGTAGCGCCCGGTGATCATGGGGCGGCGTGAGTTGGTTTCAGAGTGCTTTCACGCGGATTGAACTGTTGCCGGCCACTGCATTATCCTTGAACCAAGAATCAAGCATGCGCTGGAATCGATTACTCTTTCTCGTGGCGCTGGCCGGCGTTGTTTGTGGTGCTGAGCTGGAACCAGCGGACGCGGCCGCAAAGTCCGTTCCCCTGCGCAAGGTCGTCCGCCGTTACGCGCTCACCTCGGCCAACGACTTCCAACAGCGGGACCCACGCGACTGGCGTTTGCTCGCATCGAACGATGGCGGGAAGACCTGGGTTACGCTCGACCAGCGAAAGAGTGAAGTGTTTGCGGAGCGGCATCAGCGCCGGGAGTTTGTGATCGCGAACACGAATGCCTTCAATGTTTATCGCCTGCAAATCGACCTGGTGCGCGAACCAAAGGCGGCAAACTCGGTGCAGCTGGCCGAGATTGAGGTGATGGGCGGGGCGGCGGATGACTTCAGCCCCATGCCCATCTTCGCGGACCGGATCACGACGCAGGGAGACAATCCGCCGCTTGAAACTGTAGCCCAGCTTTTTGACGGACGTGTCGAAACGAAATGGCTGGACCGTCCGCAGAATCGCGCCACATGCGCTTCCTGGGTGCAGTGGCAATATTCGCCGCCTTCCGAGACGACGATAACCCACATCTACCAGTTGCTGGGACTGCGCGGCCGGGCTGAAGCGGGCTATCAGGTGCGGATGGAGGGTGCCGTGGTAGGACAAGGGGCTGATCCGACCAGCCTCGTGATTTTGGATGATACGGGTGTCTTTGAAATACCGAAGCCGACCGAGTTGAGAGAATACCTGCCCGGGCAGCGGCTGCGTGTGGATGGCGTGAGTGCTTGGGCGGGAGAGGAAGTGAAGATCAGCCAAAGTCACGTGGAGTTGCGGGGTGCGTCCGCCGCCACCGCGCCGGTTCGAATTTCGCCGGAACAAGCGATTGGCGCGGGGGCGGATTATCAATGGGTTGAAGCGGATGGCACCGTGCATTTCCGGCAACGGAGCGGTGGCCAGCTTTCTTTTGAACTCTGTGAAGATGAGTCGTGCCTCAATGTTCGCCTTGGAACGTCCAAAGGATCCGGAGTGATTCCCGTTGATGGGCAGCGTATCCGCGTGAGCGGCATTTGCCGGGGTGGCTTCAACGAGAAGGGCGTGTGGGTCGCCGCGAAATTGTGGGCTTCGAGTCCGGCTGCACTGACAGTGATTGATGAAACGTCAGCTGGCGGACGGTCCGCGAGTGCCTCCGGCGGGGCTGCCTCGGGAAATCAAAATGGAATCACGAAGATTGCCGAGATTCGCAAGCTGGATAATGAGCAGATAGCGCGGCGGCAGTTTGTAAAAATTCGCGGAGTGATCACCGGTTTGTTAGGATCGTACATTCAAGACGACACGGCGGGCATTCAGGTTGCCTTCAGACCAGAGGACAACCGACGGATCAAGGAGTTGGGAGAGTATGTGGAATTGGAAGGGTGGCTGGGATTGAGTGACGCGTTTACACCGGTTATCTCAGTCGATCGCGTGAATTTACTGGGGCGGGGCAAGTTACCCAAAGCGCAGCGCCCGCCGCTTGGACAACTGGCGAGCGGCTGGATGGATGCGCAGTGGGTTGAAATGGAAGGCGTGGTGAGGGCGACCGATGGCGCGCATCTTTTGATCAATTGCGATGGGCGGCAGGTGACCGCGAGTCTTGGCGCTGCGCCAACCCGGGTGGTAAAGGAATTGGTGGATGCCTCGGTGCGTGTGCGCGGTGTGGGAGTGGCGGCATTGGACGACTGGGGGCGCAAACAAGGAGTTCATTTGTTGATTCCGTCGCTGGAGTATCTACAAATCACCCAAGAAGCGCCGGCACCTTTTTCCGAACCCATTCAACCCATCCGCAGCGTTCTCAGAGTGAACAAAGCGGGCGAGACTTCGCACCGGGTTCGTGTGGCCGGCGTCATGACCTTGCAGGATGACCAGCGGCTTTTCCTGCAAGATTCGAACGGGAGCGCCATGGCGATTTTCAAGCAGGAGGTGGAACTCGATTCAGCATTTGGCCGGTCACAATGGTCTTTCTGGCGCACGCCCGACAAACCTGTCGCCCGTGGCGCAAAGGTGAAGTTCACGCCCGGGGATCGCATTGAAGTCGTCGGATTCCAAGATGCGCACGGCTATTCCACCGTATTAACGGAGGCAGAGGCGAGAAAAGTGAGCAGTGGGAAAGAGGTTGGCATCCAGCAAATTGATGCGACCGGGTTCAGCAACTGGAAGCTGGATTCGAGTCTCGTCAGGGTTGAGGGCGTGATGGTCGGCGAGCAGGTGTTGGGCGAGCGGCTGGTTTTGGAACTGCTTTGTCATGGACGGACGTTGCAGGCGTTTATGCCGGTGGGTGTGGATCTGGAGGAAAACTTTCAACCCGGCACCACACTGCAAGTAACCGGCGTCTGGCAGATGGATCCGGTGCTTTACGCGGAACTGGGGCGGAGCGTCGGGGCGGTCCGCATTCTCGTCCGCTCACCGGCGGACTTCGTGGTCCTGGAGCGACCTTCGTGGTGGACGCTACAACGGGCGTTGATGGTCATCGGTGGGCTGGGCATCGTTTTGTTGCTGGCATTCATCTGGATCACGCAGCTTCATCGCAAGGTGGAACAACGATCCGTGCAACTATCCACTGAAATCCACCGGCGCGAACAGATCGAGCACCAGCGCGCATTGGAAGAAGAACGCGCCCGCATTGCGCGCGATTTGCATGACGATCTCGGCGCCACGCTCACGCAAATCCGCTTTCTAAGCGCGGTTGAAAGCCGGGACCAGGCCGTGCCGGAAGGAACACGGAGTCAACTGGCACTCGTGTCGTCCAAATCGCACGAACTGGTCGCCTCGCTTGATGAAATCGTATGGGCTATCAATCCGGCCAACGACTCACTGCGAAATCTGGCGAACTATCTCTGCCATGTGGCGTCGGAATTTTTCACCACGACCCCCATCCGCTGCCGTCTGGATGTGGATGATTCGCTGCCGGCGCTGTCGCTCACTTCGGAGACGCGGCATAACCTTTACCTGGCGGTGCGCGAGGCGCTCAACAACATCGCCAAGCACTCACAAGCCACGGAGGCGTGGCTGCGGATTCATTGGAGGGAAGGAGCACTGGAAATTGCAATCGAGGACGACGGACGGGGCTTTTCGGAAGCCCAGGCGGCGGAAATGGGAGAGGGGCTGCGAAACATGCGTCAACGCATCGAGAAAATCGGTGGGCGGTTCAGTTGTGACACCAAGGCCGGTTCAGGCACGATCTGCCGGATCGCGCTTGCTTTGCAAAAGACCGGATGAGGCGGGTACTGACTATCATCCCTTTAGATGATGCTTGCGCGGCGGATTCGTTGTAAGGTTCCAACAATGTCCATCCGAGTTGGCATAGTTGAAGACAACCGGGATTTCCGGAATACGCTTTCGCGTTATGTGGATGAGGCGCCCGGCTACAAATGCATCGCCGCGTGCGGCTCGGCGGAGGAGGCGTTGCAGGTACTGCCCAAGCTGACGCCGGAGGTGGTGCTCATGGACATCCATCTGCCGAACATGTCGGGCGTGGCCTGCGCGCGGCGGCTCAAGGATATCTGCCCAACGGTGCAGATCTTGATCTTGACGGTTTATGAAGATAACGAACGCGTATTTGGCGCGTTGAAGGCGGGCGCGAGTGGCTATCTCCTGAAGCGGGCCGATCCGGCTGATATTTTGCGCGCCATTCAGGAAGTGAAGCAGGGCGGGGCGCCGATGAGCAGCCAGATCGCGCGGCAGGTGGTGGCATCGTTTCGCGAGGAGCCGCACGATTCGCGCGTCGCCGAGAAACTTTCCCAGCGCGAGGAGGAAATTCTCCAGCAACTTTCCAAAGGTTATTCGACGAAGGAAATCGCCGACCGTGCATCCGTCAGCGTCAATACTGTCAGGACCCATCTGCAGCACATCTACGAGAAACTCCACGTGCGCTCCCGCACGGAGGCGGTATTGAAGTATCTTCAGTAAACAACTGCCACCGTATGAGGGGGATATGTTGGCAGATCAATGCGGCTTCTTCCGTCCTTCAACTTCGCCGGCCACGGCAGCGTCGGGCAAAATCATCCGTTTGCATGATGGAATAGGCAGGCCCCCGGCGGCAAGGTAAGCATCACTTAGCCCATGTTATCTCGAAAAGCATTCAAGCCCCCCCACTATGGACTCATGTCCGCAGCAAAGAATGCTGATTGCCAGGCTTTGAACCCAACCAACAACCCACAAATACAAATCATGAAGACCCGAAAGATGTTTCCCCAGGCATTCGCCGCGGCGCTCGCAGCCGTCGGCCTGCTGGCGTTCACGGATTCCTCCGCCTTCGCCGCGGCCTTTCAGTGGACTAATACTGCAGGCGGCTCGTTTGTGAACGCCGCCAACTGGACCAACATGGTGTCGCCCTTCGCGAACGGAGTGCCCGGTGCGGCCGATACCGGCACCAATAACATCGCTGGTTCCACGGCGACCATCGGCACGGGCGACAGCGTCGCTATCACGGCGGTGGCGGCGCAGGCGGGAGCGATTTCGATTACCAACGGCGATTTAACAGCGACCACCGCCATCGTGACGGCAAGCAACGGGCTTTTCTCCGTCAGCGGCGGAACGGTGAACCTGGCGAATCTGCAAATCTCCGGCGCTTATGGTGTAATTTCGATCAGCGGCGGCACCACCACGGTGACGACCGATAGCCGCGTGGCTACGGCAAACTCGATTTGGAATGTAAGCGGCGGCACGCTGAATCTGAGCAAGCATACGATTGGTTCAGCAGCGGCGAGTAATACCAACAACGTGATGACCGTCTCCAGCAACGCCATTGTCACCCAAACCCAAGGGACGGGTGGCGGGGCGAATCGCGAGCTGTGGATTGGTGGTAATAACGCCGGTTCGGGGACTGTGATTCTCAAGGACAACGCCACCTGGACCAACAGCGCGGCGAACGGTTCAACGGACGTCATCATCGGCCGCGCGTCGGCGGGGGGCCAAACCCCGGCGGGCGTTCTGACGATTCAAGACAATGCCGGCCTCGTCGTACAATCAGGCGCGGCGGTCGCCAAGGTGATTCGCATGGCGGACCTCTCCTCGGCTGCGACCGGTACGTTGAATCTGAACGGCGGCAATCTATCAACCATCGGCCTTTTTCGCGGTCTCGGCACGGGAATCGTGAACATCAATGGCGGTAAAATCACGGCGTTGACCAATCAGGGAAATTTCTTCAACAACTTCCCCGGCACCAGCGGTAATAACTCCGTCAACGTGCAGGCTGGCGGTCTGACCTTCGATACGAGCGGTTTCGACGTCACCTTCACCAACGTGCTTTCGGGTGCGGGCGGACTGACCAAGATTGGTAACGGCACGTTGGGACTGTCCGGCTCCAACACCTTCAGCGGCGCGATTTCCATCAGCGGTGGCACCCTCAAGTTGAATGGCAACGGCACGATCAACAACGGTTCGTCCATCACGGTCAGCAATTTCTCATCGCTTGATGTGACGAATGCCAGCCGGCAAATCGCCACGAGCGGGACGTTGAAACTGAATGATGGCACGCTGGTCACAAGTCTCGCGAATACGAACATTGTAGCCGGCACGTTTGGCACCGGTGGTTCGGGCAATACGATCAACATCACGGCGCTGCCGACGGTGACATCTCTTCCGGCCTCCATCCGTGTGGTAAAATACACGACGGCGGCGCCAGGGTTGGTTGACGGCAATAATGCGCTGACGGCTTTGAGCGCGGTGCTCCCGACGGTGTCCTCTCCGGAAGGCTACCTCAGTAACATCGTCGCGAGCAGTTCAATCAATTTGATCATCACGAACATGGTATTGAATCCGGTGATCACGCAGCAGCCCGTACCGGACAGTGCTTACACCGGCTTCAAGGCGCACTTCGCAGTTCAACTCGCGGTGACAAACTCGCCGGGCCTGAGCTATCGGTGGCGCAAAGGAGGGACGCCCATGAGCGACGGCGGCAACATTGCGGGCTCAACGACGGCGATCTTGCGCATCAGCAATGTTTCCTCTCTCGACGCCACAAATTACGACGTGGTGATCACGAACATCAGCGGTTCTTTAACGAGCATCATCGCTGGTCTAACGGTGCGTTCGGCCTCGGGCTACGAGGCCGCGGCGCTGACGCCTGCGCCGGCGGCGTTGTATATGTTCGACGAATTGACCGATCCGGCGGCAACCAACGCAGTGGCATTTGATTTCGCCGGCGATGTTGACGGCATCTATGGTATTGCGGCGCAAAACGGCTTCAACGGCATTCCCGGTCCCGTCCCGGCTGACGGCCTGCCAGGCTTCAACGCGACGAATACGGCGTTGCGCACACTCGGCGTTTCCAATTCGAACGTGGTGATTCCGGCGCTGAACCTGAACACCAACACGGTGACGCTGGCGGCTTGGATCAAGCCGGCCAGCACGCCGCTGGCGAACGCTGGCCTCATTTTCTGCCGTGGCGGCGGAACGGTCGCGGGCATGAACTTCACTCCGAACCTGAACGGCGCGGGCGATCGCACGCTGGGTTACACCTGGAATAATGAAGGGGGCACCTTCAACTGGAATTCCCGCATCGCGCCGCCCTTCGGCATCTGGTCGTTCGTGGCTTTGGTCGTCACGCCAACCAACGCCACAGTCTATGTTTTCAACGCCAACGGTCTGTTGTCTTCGTCGCAAAATTACAGCCACGTAGTTCAGAGTTTCGCGGGCAACACGCTGATTGGCGATGATGGGGCGGGTGGCTTCAACCGTGTGTTTGATGGGACGATTGATGGCGCAGCCATCTACAGCCAGGCCTTGAGTCAAGCGCAGCTCGAGGCGCTTTATGCGGCCGGTTCGGGCATTTCAACTTTCGCGCCGATCATTTGGGCCGACCCCACTTCCTTGAGCCGTTATGAGCATCAAACAGCGGTATTCAACGTGCAGGCGAGTGGTTCGCTGCCGTTGAACTACCAGTGGAAAATGTTCGATGGCGTGGGCGCATATTCTGACGTCCTCAATGGTGGTCGCTTCAGTGGTGCGACCAGTTCGACGTTAACCGTCAGCAACCTGGCTTTGGCAGACGCCACGAACTTGGTGGTGGTGGTGACTAATCTCTACGATACCAAGACCAGCAGTGTGGTGACGTTGACGGTGAACCCAACGTTGGGGCCGGCAACCAACATCACGACCTCCGTCGTTCAGGCGAGCACGGATGATTGGGACACCGCATCGGCGTGGAGCATCGCGGGTTCAGCCACGGATCTCGCGGGTCAATATTACGGCAGCACGTTCACGGTGCTGGCGCCCGGAGGTCTTCGCACGCCAAACTTTGGCAATCCGGGTACGCCGACTTCAGCATTTTTCCCTGGTGAAGAACTGCGCGTGGAAGGCAATGGCACTTACGACCCCAACCTGGTGAACGCGGGGGGGATTCGCATCAAGGGCGGCAATCCCTCGACTGTCTACTTCAAGAAGCTCGTGTTGGCGGGTGGCCAGATCTCCAGCATCTTGAACAGCGGTTGGTCGGCCGTATTGACGGGTGAAATCAATGTTCTTTCGAATGCGGTGATATGGGCGTCGGATGATACCAGCCCGCGGAGCATCACCGTCCAATCAGCGCTGACCGGCGACGGCAGCATCCAGTATCACGCTTACAACACGATCACGACTTTCCAGACGGCATCAACCGCGTCGCTGAACATCGCCAGTGCCAACAATCCATACACGGGAACCTGGAATGTTGAACTGGGGATGATGGTTGCGAGCGGGGCAAATTCGCTGGGCACAAACAACATTACAGTCGGCACTCAAGGGGCGCTGCAAGCGAGCTACGCCATCAACAATCCGAACGGCGCGTTGAATCTGAATGGCCGTTTCTATCTGACGCGCAATCACACGTTCAAGAGCGTAACCGTCAACGGCACGCCGTTGTCCGCAGGTGTTTATAGCTTCGCAACCTTGAACGCGACCTATCCGACGAACTTCCCGGCAAGCTGGACGGGTGTGAATGGGGCACTTACGGAAACCACCGGCTCGGGCAGCATCACGATTCCGGGCGGCACCGCCTCCTATCCGACGAATATTACGTCTTCGTTCGGCGGCGGCACGTTGTCGCTCTCGTGGCCAGCGACGCACCTCGGCTGGTTTCTGCAACAGCAGACGAACTCACGCGCCATCGGCCTAAGCACAAACTGGTCTGACATCACGGGCAGCGATGCCATGACTTCAACGAATATGGCCGTCAATCCGGCGAATCCGACGGTGTTCTATCGCCTGCGGCATCCATGACAAAACTAAACGGCGGGGTCACCCTGAACGGGGCGGCCTCGCCTGATTGTATTATGATTACACCTCGTTCTCGAACCGCCTTTACCTTGATCGAATTGCTGGTGGTGATCGCCATCATCGCGATCCTTGCCGCCATGCTTTTGCCCGCACTCGCCAAAGCCAAAGCCAAGGCGCAGGAGGTGAATTGCATCAGCAACCTCAAACAGATGAACCTCACCTACACCATGTATGTGGGCGATAACGATGGCGCAGGTATTGATTACGGTGGGGCCGGCTATACGCTGTGGATGAAACCGCTCGCCGCGTTTCAGCCCAAAGTTTACAAAGTGCGCGCCTGTCCAGTGGCGCCGGACCGCAGCCGGGCGAACGCGGCGTTTCCCAAAGGAAGCGCGGTTGCGGCCTGGGATTGGAATAGTTACGTGGGAGCGGCGGACACCAACGAAAACATCGGCAGTTATGCGATGAATGGATGGCTCTACGTGAACTGCCCGAACTTTGTTTCCACCGGCAACTATTTTAGCAAGGAGTCTGCCATTGCCCGCCCGGTTCAAACCCCGACCTTTTTCGATTCTTCATGGATGGACGTGTGGCCTCAAATCACCGACGTGCCCTCGCCGACTCTGGACCTGACAATCGGGGACAATAACCCCATCCCGGTCGGCATTGACCGCGTTCTGGTTGCCCGTCATCCGTTGATGAAAGGGTCCAAGGTTGCGCGCCCCAGCATCCCGGGTGCCATCCAGATGGGCTACGTTGACGGGCATGTCGGCCGGTTCAAGCTGCAAGAACTCAAGACGGTTTACTGGCATCAGAATTATGTCCCGACTGCGGACCCGTTCAGGACGTCGCCTTGAATGAGGCGGTGGCTCCGTCATTGAGAAACGGGGACGCGTGTCAGATACAAGCGCGAGGCTATCAGCTATCCGATGACCGCAGCCGCCACACCGCCGCTCTCGCGGCGAACTTTCCTCCGCTCCGCTTCACTGGCAGCCGCGGCGATGGTCGTGAGCAGAGGCTTCGCGGCAGGGACCAGTGAGCGGCGCAAAGTGGACGTGTGTGTTTACGGCGGCACGTCGGGAGGCGTGATTGGGGCGGTGGCATTGGCACGGTTGGGACGTTCCGTTCTGCTCATTGAGCCCACCCGACACATTGGCGGCATGACATCGGGCGGGCTCGGTTGGATTGATTACGGTCGCGCTTCAACTATCGGCGGGCTGACGAAGAAATACTTCGACGATGTCCGCGCTTACTACACCGTTGCCAAAATCTCGAACAACGGCTGGAGCGTGGAGCCGCATGTTGCCGAGGAATTGTTCGAGAGGCTCATCAAGGAGAATCGTGTTGAGGTGATTCGTGAGACGCGGCTGGCATCGGTCGAGAAGCAGGAGCGGCGCATTCGTACCATCACGTTGGACCGGGCGCCGGTAGATTCACGCGGCGCGCCGTCGCCAACACCGCTCGAGCGCAACTATCTAACGATTGAAGCGGCGATGTTCATGGATTGCAGTTACGAAGGGGACTTGCTTGCCGCCGCTGGAGTGAAGTTCCGGGGTGACCGCGAACGACGAGAGGAATTTGGTGAGAGCTACTCCGGCGTTTGCTATTCAGCTATTGAGAGCGAGCAGAAGGAAGGGGTAAATGGGCTTCGCAAAAGGACCGCTCTTCGCATCGATCCATTCATCCGTCCGGGCGATTCCGCCAGCGGCCTGCTGCCGCTTATTTCCAAGGCGACGCTGGCACCCGCGGGAAGTCGCCATGATGCAGTGCAGGCTTACAACTTTCGCCTTTGCCTGACGAAGAACGCCCCTGTTCCCATCGCGCCACCCACCAACTATGACCCGGATCGTTACGAAATTGTCCGACGCTATTTCACCGCGCTCGCTGTCATCAACGATCCGCTCCAGCCAGGAGATTTATATTTCAGCTTCGGACACAAAATTCCGCGCGACCATCCGCGCCTGCTGAAGATCACCCAGCTCATGCGCGGCAAGACGGACGTGAACAACGGTTCGTGCAGCATCTCAATGGATTTCGTCGACGGTGGCGCGGAACGTTATGCGAATGGAACGTGGGCCGAACGGGCGGAACTCTGGCACGCCCACGAAGACTACCAGCGCGGCTATCTGTATTTCCTGCGCACGGACGAGCGTGTGCCAGAATGGCTGCGAAAGGAAATCGCGCCTTGGGGGTTACCCACGGACGAATTTCGCGATACCGGCGGCTGGCCGACGCAGCTATACATCCGCCAGTCGCGTCGCATGGTCAGCGACTTCGTCATCTCCCAAAAACACTGTGAGCATCCGGCCAAACGCACCGACTCCGTGGGTTACGGCAGCTACTCGCTTGATTCGCATGTCTGTCAGCGTCTGGTTAAAGACGGCGCGGTGGTACACGAAGGCGGCTTCTACTATCGCATTGGCAACTCCTACCCGATTCCCTACGCCGCCATCGTCCCGCGCGAAGACGAATGCGAAAATCTGCTCGTGTCCTTTTGTGTCTCCTCTACGCATGTTGCTTTCGCGTCCGTTCGCATGGAACCGCCGTTCATGATTTTGAGCGAATCCGCAGCGCTGGCGGCGGATCAGGCGTTGCGGGAGGGAAAGAGCGTCCAGCGGATCAGTATGGAGAGACTCCACGCGCGGCTCATTGAGGCCGGACAAATCGTGGGATGAAGAGGGGATTTCGGCTGAATTAGAAAACAGCTAATAGCGCACAATGATTCTCACCGAGGCTAACCAGTGAGTGTGCTGGCACCGCGGAAAATGCTGGCTGATTTGCCCGGTAGTGCTTAAAAGGCCTGCCACGTCATTCTCCTTTTTATCTTCACCTTGGTATTTCGTGAGGAGGAAGAAGTGGCGAAACCCATTGATTGTATTGGCTGAAAGTGAAGTTTGGTAGCGCGCACGGGAATCGAACCCTCGTCTCGGTTGCTTCGTTTCTATAAGCGCCTGTACGAAGCTGCAATTAGTAGAACTCAAAATGGCAAAGTTCACGGGCCGGGCACGATTGCCCAATACTTGTCTACCTGTTCATGTTTCACGACGGCACGGTAGTGTCGAATTACAATACCAGGAGAATTGCCCATTTCGGTGGCAGTGAGATTTTCATTCTTGGTTTTCGCGAGAAAATAACTGCCAAAACTATGACGCATCGCGTTATGGGGCCATGGGACAATGCCAGCTTTTTCAACCAGCCCGCGTAGCCGCTCAGAGAAGGCATCCATACTACTGTCGGCGCAGACAGAACCGTTAATTTTTTGGTAAGTTTCAAGCCATGCCGCCAAATTGTCTGAAATGGCGACCAAACGTCGCTGGCGCGTTTTTGCTTTCAGCGCCTTAATTTCAATTGTGCGTTGTTTGAAGTCAATTTCCGACCAGTCGAGCACAAAGTATTCTGATCGTCGAAGGCCTGCAAAAAGGGCGATTGCCAAAGCTGGCACCAAGTCACGTTCATACGCGGTGGCGACCTCTAACAGGCGGCGAGCTTGTTCAGACGTCAAGATGCCTACAGGCTTTTCATCAAGGAGGGGGCGTTCAATCGCGGCGGCAGGGTTGTCGCTCCGATAGCCTTTGGCTAAAGCGAAGCCCAAAAGTGTGGAGAAGGTAACCAGATAGTTCTTTCGCGTGCGTGCTGACCATTCAGAATCCTCAAGCCAGTCCTCGATGTCCTGCCTTGCGATGGTCTTGAGATCTACCTCACCGAATTCAGCGCCGATTACACGCAGGTAGCTTTCATACTGCGTGAGCGTTCGCTCGCGGCAATTCATTGCTTTACGTGATTTGATGAATTCCTTAGCTAGAACACTAATGGTTTTGCTCGATTCCGGGCGGGGTCGGTTACGTATGAAGAATTCGACCGCTTGGGTAAGGCTCGAATTGATTGGCTTGAGTAGTTTGATGCATGCCAAGGCTTCAATTCTTAAATTTATGGGAAGCGTGAATGCTTCGTGCCCGAGCTTTTCCCGGTCAACTAGAGATTTGTCGATGAAGGAAAGGGCTTCTTTGCGGCTGGGGAAATATCGTCGTTTGCGTTTTTCTCCGGTAATTTTTGCCCCCAAGGACACAACCCAGTACGTGCCATTGGCGTGGCACTGCTTTTGCGTTTTGATTTCTGGCGGCACGGTTAACGAAATCTAAGGCCCGGCTTAAGCCGGACATTTGATGTTTCCTCGAGGGTGGGGCATTTCGCCGGCCTCGATACGACGCATGCAACTCAACACGTCGGCGAAGCGATAAATGGTGCGCCGTTTGCCTTGGACTACTGGTTTCAACCAACCGCTTTGCACGCACCGGTACGCGAGGTCCCAACTGCAAAACAATTGAGGCAGGTGAGAAGCGCGGATCCAAGGGCTGGCCGGAATCTCGCTTTGGGCGGCTCCGTTCTTTGCTTCGATAGGCGGCTCGGACTTGTCGGTTGAATGGTTGTTCTCTTCCTGCATGGAAAGGTCTTCGGTAGTTGAGTTGGTGGCACGGTTTCATTCGACTCTTTGTCTACATTGCGGTCATCTGCGGCGAGGGTCGCCTTTTAATGTACTATGTCAAGTATTCGATGCATTGACTGAAAAATTTCTGAAAACTATGCTGGGTCAATGTTGCTTTACATTAATTCGGCCAAGGCTGGGACGTATCGGAGCGAACCTGCTGATAATGTAAGTAGCATATTCGGGGCGCGTAGGGACCTGCTTCTCGCCGTCCGGACGGTGGTAAAGGGGTCAGGCTTTTCCGTAGAAGAGTCTGATTTGCTTATAGCGCTTTACGGCGTACGGATGTTGGATTGGAATGACCTGGCTCATGATGAGGAGGGGTATGTATTGTTTCACGAGCTCGAGGTGTTCTTGGTCCACAACCCAAGCCTACTTTCCCGGCGCATTCGGAAACTTGCCAGTTTGAAGCCCGCGTTGGTCGAAATCGCCAGTGTAAGCGCAACATCAGGTCTTCATCGAAACAGCAATCGAGTCCGCATCAGTAAGGAGGGGGTGAAGCGTGTGGAACCGATTTGGACGAAGTTTTGTGAAGTCTCTTCCAAGATATTGGATGGAATTCCGCGCGACATGTTGGAAGCTCACTTCGCAGTGAACGAAGAAATTAGCGCTCGTATACGCAAGCGTCGAGCAGGCATGAAAAATTTTCTTAGTTAGATTTGTAATTTTTTCATCCCGTCACCTTCAACTCAGATCTCCGTGCCGGCCTTGGCGTCCGCAGATTCGGCGGTCGTCTGGGCATTCTCTGTGTCGGTTGCCGCAATGATTTTCCGGGTGACTCGACTTCGCTGCAGTTTTTCGAGCGTTCCTATTGTCGTATCGTAGCGCTTTTGAAATTTGGCTTCGAGATCAGCGATGCCAGCGAGTGAACTTTTGTTTTGTAAATCACGGAGATACGCACTTGCGACGCCTCCTATTCCTTTTGGAAACTTTCGCAACGATGCTATCATCCCAGTTTCGGCCCGTAGGCACCTTGCCATGCGCCACGACAAGGTGATCAATCGCTCCACTAGATGGCGCTCAGTCTGGCTGGCCGGTTTCCAGTCGCGGTAGTATTCATTTCGTAAACGGCCGAGTTCAGCGGGGTCTTCATCCTGCAATAGACTATGCTTTGAATACGCGCCCGTCTTGCATGCGTTTTTTGAGCTAAGTTGCTTGCCTTGAGGTGTTTTTGGTCCGGTGCTGCGCTTAGCATTTCTTCGATTTGCCGCTATTTGTTTGGGTGTTGCCATGCCCTACATACACGTAACGCAGGAAAAGCCGCGGATCCTCGTAGTACTTCCGCTCTTGCACTCGTAGATAGGGCATGAGAAGCGCCAATTGTAAACAGACAGGGCCGACCAAGCAGGATTCGCTCGATGAAGTTGAAACAGTGGCTTTACCGTCACTCGAAAAAGAAATTTATCTCGCTGATCCAGATTTTCGCCCATACCCGCCCGCTTTGAGCACGGTCCCAACGTGGGCGCCAGAATCGCCCTTGGATCGTGAAATCTTGAGGCGCCTTCTATTCGCAGCCCGCAAGCACGGTATCCGCGACATCGCCATGCTTCTTCGACGTCTTCCAGTTGGCTTGGATTTGCCAGAACCGCAAAAGGCTCTTCTCCGCGGCTGCCTTCCGAACGAAAAGAAATTGTCCTCAACCTTGGAGGCGCTTTGGCCGGTTGATTATGTCTCAGTTCCACCGAGCATCGAGGAATTTCTGAGCGCACCTGAATATCTTGGTGGGTCGTTTTCTTTGAGCGGGCAGGCGGCAGGCCTATGGCCGGAGTGGCAGACTTTGTTGGCCCAGGACTTCGACCTAGACGCTTTCATCCACAATCTTGTGGTCACCGGTGCAATCGGCATTGGAAAGACGCTGGTGATGTGTGTGCTGGTTCTGTACCGGCTTTGCGTGATCGCACACCTGCGGGACCCCGGATCATTTTTTGGGCTCTCTTCCGGGGGCGCTATTCATTTCGTTGTGCTTTCGGCGTCACTAGACACTCTTCGTGCGACCGCATGGGCTCGACTTGCGAGATGTATGTCCGTGAGCCCATTTTTCAGCCGACTGGGCTATGTTCCTGATGCGAAGGACTACAAACTGTCAATTGAGCTTCTTTCGCTGCCCGGCAACGGGTACAGGACGCCTCTCCAGCTATGTGGTGGCTCACGCTCCCGCCATTTGTTGGGTCGGGACGCCTTGGTCATCGCGATGGACGAAGCCAACTTCCGACCGGAAGCCAAACCGCACGATGCGGCTTTCAGTCTTTTCACTGACATTCGTGCCCGTATGGCAAGCCGGTTCCAGCTGCGGAGGGGGTTCATGCCGGGACTAAGCATAGTTGCGAGTTCAGCGATCGACGAATCGGCTTTCACGGAGCGCCTGATTAGAGAAGTACGGACCTCGCAATCTGTAGCGGAAGTTGAGGTTCGAAGGGCAATTTATCAAGTCAAGCCTGGTCAGCAGTATAAGGATTGGTGGTTTCGTGTGGCTCATGGACGGCCAAATTCTGACCCTAAGATTTTGAGTGGTGCAGTAGATTCCAACGGGTGTGCAATCAACGCGCCATTTGATTGCCCTGCTTTGATTGGAGGTAAACATGAAGACGTCCCTGAGGGGATGGTTGTCGAATTGGTTCCGGGCGATTACTTCGAGCAATTTCAGCGCAATCCGAGGCATTCGTTGCAACATTTCTCCGGGATTGCAACTGGGGGAACATACCGACTGTTTTCAACGCTGGGTGATATTGAGAGATGCTTGGTGTTGTCCAAGGCGGAAGGGTTCGTCAACCCGTCGAGCGCGAAGATAATTCCGGTATCCGACGAGGACAGTACGCCCATACTGAAGGCCCTTAATCACGGTTGCTTTGTAACGAGGCAAGGCAACGAGTTTGTGCCAAAAATCAATGCTGCAAGTCTTAGATTTGCCCATCTCGATCTGGCTACCACTGGTAAAGCGGGCCTTGCGATTTGTCATCTCGCACCAAGGCTGGAATCACAGCTCGACGATAAACAAGGATTGGTGCTGCAGGTCATCGTCAATTTCGATTTGATTCTTACGTTCGGTCCCGGTAGAGATCGGCCAATCGCGTTCGACAAAATCCGCGAATTCATCTTATGGCTTCGAAAAAGCTGCGGCTATCATTTCGCAAAGGTAACAGCTGACAATTATCAATCGGACTATCTCCTCCAGACCCTTGAAGCGAATGGCATTGCAACGGGCAAGCTGTCAATCGATCGGTCGCCCGACGCCTATCATGCGCTTCGTGCCGGATTCCAAGCTGGTGCGATCCGTCTGCACGAGCAGGAAGAGTTTCTGACAGAAGCGGCACAGCTTCTTGAAATCGGCGGCAAAGTTGACCACCCGCAAGGTGCGAGCAAAGATACGTCCGATGCCGTGGCCGGTGCTTACTTCGGTGCCATCAACTCCGACCAGGCACGACAACTAGCGGCACGACACGATGCACCTTTGCACGGAGTTCATGCCAACGTTGCCCAGTCTGCATCCACGGACCCGTTCGGCATGGTGCAAAGGGTGTCGGCACGCAAGCCGCGCCAACATCGTCTCAGCTGAGTAATTCTGCGGGAACCATCCTTTTTGCCGGCGCATCACGTTCCTGTGCACCGGCAGCTACAGTCGCAAAACGAACCCAATCGAAGCCGTTTTGGACATGCCCTAAGCCAAAATAGACCCATTTGCCCCGAGACTCGTTTTCCTTTCAAAACTAGCCGATTTTTCCTCCGAACATATCAGAATGGCACACGGTGGATTAGGCTCTGAATTTTGGAAAACGAACCCAATTTTGTCGCCACTTTGTCGCCACATTTTGGGCATTGCCGTAGCTTGCTATAGGTTGCAGTAGGATCTAGGGCTGGAAGGTATTGGCCGTAGCAAGCTGCTGAAATCGAGCTAACTACGGCCAATCAAATTGGTTGCGGGGCTAGGATTTGAACCTAGGACCTTCAGGTTATGAGCCTGACGAGCTACCGGGCTGCTCCACCCCGCGTTCCAGAACCAAAAGCATAGCAGACATTTTTCCGCCTAAGCAAGAAACATCTTGGCCGCGTCTATTCTGCTCAATTCAACGTGGCGCGAAACTCCTTGACGGCATTCAGGCCGAATTGAAACGCCACCGCTGCCAGCAACAATCCCATGATACGATTGCTGATGCGCAACGCGATGGGGCTCAACCACGCGGCGCCCTGCACTGACACGCGAAGTACTATATAGGTGGCAAAGCCAATCAAGGCGATGCTCCCGCAGAGAATCGCATTGCGAACGATGCTGGTCCCGGCGTGGCCTTGGAAGAGGATTGCGGTCGTGATGGCGCCTGGGCCAGCGAGCATCGGGATGGCCAGCGGCGTGATGGCGATGTCCGTCTTTTCGAGGCCAGCGGTGGCTTCCTCGCTCGTTTCCTGCACGCGCGACCGCTGCGCGCGCAACATGTCGAGCGCGATCATGAGCAGCACAACACTCGCTGCCAGTTGAAACGCCGGCATGGTGATGCCGAGCAGCTTGAAAATCCACTGTCCCGCAAACGCAAACACCAGCAGTGTGCCCGCCGTGGCAAACGCCGCCGCCCGTGCCATTTTCAAACGTTGTGCGGGCGCGTCGTACGGCGTCATCGCCAGAAACGTCGGCACCACGGCGAACGGGTTCACAATAGCGAACAGTGAACTCGCCGTCAGGAAGGCATATTCAATATGGCCATTCATCATGCCACGCAGGGAACCAATACCGCGTCGCTCATCCCATGAACAATCTTCTTGTCCGCCGGAACAATGGTGGCCAATACGCCGCCGAGGTTGGCGCGTGCCGACTCGTTTTCGCCAGCCACGAAATAATAAGGGCACAGTCGCGCCCGGCCCTTCATCGGCACGACTTCATTTTTCTCAAAATCAAACCACGAAGTCTCCACCTGCGCGGGTTTGTGGAAACGCTGCAAGACGCTCGGCGACTTTTCAAAATCCGCGAGCGCCGCGTCCACGGCCACACTCCAGTCCGCTTGCGACAAATCGCTCCCGAGGAAAACACCACGAGCGCCCCATGCCTTCTCGGAGAAGCCCGATACTTTTAAGATCAAGTCGCGCTCCTTCTGTGACATGGTCTTCAATTGCTGCCAGTCGGTCAGGTTTAGTTCAGGAATCGCCGCGTGCGGGGGCAGGGGAGCCGGATCGACAAGCCAGGTATAGGGAATCAATTTCTTCAGGCGCGTCAGGAAACCTTCGCCCAGTTCCTGCCGCCAGAAGCCGGCGAGGTTCCGGTTCCATAACAGCGCGAACAACATCTTCTCTTCGAAGATCGGTTTCGGCGGCGGGGTGAGGCGGATTTGTCCTTCGCGCGCGAGTTCGAAGATGCGTTCTGCATTCGCCACGTTCGGCGCATCGAACAACTCGAAGAACCGATACACCGCGGAGCCGGGTGTGAAATCCGTGAACTTTGAATCGTGAACCGAGAACCGGGGACCGAGTTGTGCGGCCAACCAGTCCATCTCGGGTCGGTAGGCCGCCGCCTCATCAGAAACGATGATGTGAACGTGCGGCGCGTCACCGAAGATGGACGCGAACCCGTCCAACATGCCCCGCGCGCCGCCGATGACTTCCTCGTTCCGTTGTTCGCCTGTGCGGCTGGCACTGTGCGCCGCGTTGGAATAAGTCTGATTCAGCCACGCCGTCAGTCCGATGCCACCGGGGACCGAATCGAGTTCCGTGATGGCAAAGCCGTCATCCGTCAGCAGAATGTCCGGACGGACGACGCGCGGAACTTCCTGCTTGAATGCGGCGTGACGTTGAAGCGCGATGAGGCCCGCGGGTTTGCCGAGCTCCAACCATTGCGCGACCCACGCCGGTTGTTTGCCTTCCACGCTCTTCCGGTATAACAGATTCACCGCCCGATTGAATTGCAACAACACACGGCCCAGCGATTCAATCTCCTTCGTCACCTTCTCGCCCAGTGCGAACGGCGCGGGTGCGGTGCGCCACGTCTGGCCCGCGAACAAACCGCCCGATGGCAGCGCATCGCGGATGAAGCGGGCGGCGGGCGCTGATTGCTCGCTGGTCGGTATCGAAATGGTTTCCATGCTGTATTTGCGCCCGGGGGTTGCAGCGGACGCCGCCTATTCTAAACGCACTTTCATTCCCGTCCACTGGGAATCTGTCGGACGATTCGGATGGAACTAAGGTGCCATGTAGCTGCGGAAGAATGTGGGCGAAGTGCTGGTGGTTGTGACCGGGAGTATTAATTGATTGCTGGAGGCGAGGTTGGTGGAGTAGGGGAACCATGCCGCAAGATTGGTCGAGGTCTGCACGATATATTTCTGGCCGGCGACGCCGTCAATCAGGAGGTTCATCGCGCCTGCCCCCGGGTTGCTTACAGACAATAATGGTGGAACAGAAGAGACGACGAAAAGCGTGATGCTTTGGGCGGGCGCAAGATAGTTGATGACGCCGTTGCTGACGGGCGCATCCGCCAGGTGGGTGATGATATTTGACGCGGTGAGCTGCCAGACCTGCGCCGTGCTGGCCGTGGGGAAATTGGTGAGCGCCAATGTGACGGGCGTTGGGTTCGCGAGCACTTTATTGATGACTGTTACGGTGAGGGCAGCGTCGTTGGTGCGAACTGCGGCGAACGCGGAGACATTGTCGGGATTCGGCACCGACGCGCGGATGCTCGTATGACCGAAGGTGGATTTGCTGCCGTCGTAGTTGCGATACAACTGGAATGCCTTGTAGGTGTGCGAACCCGTTGGCGGCACCACCCAGCGCGTCGCGAGATCGAGACCTTCACGGCCGAAAATGCCGAGGACATCCGCCTGCGCGGTAGCGCCGCTGATGTTGTTTTCCGCGCCCCAACTATATTCCGTGATGCCGATGGGCGTGCCCGGATAATTCGTGGCCACCCACGCCTTCATGCGCGGGATGAGTTTTACCTTGTCGCCAATCCAAGTTTCATCGGTGTAATTCGTGTCCCACAGTGAACGCGTAGAGCGATTGCGCCGAAGCTGCATCGCATTTGAGACATCATCGCTGAACTCGCCGCCCTGCGGGTAGTAATGCAGCGTGAACACATCGAGCAATCGCGTTCCCAACGTCTGGCTAAGCTGGCGGACCTGGTCGAGCCACCACGGCATAAAATCCTGTCCGCCGTGCGCGATGCGATCAGGCAGGCTGCCCCAACCATGCGTCGAACCCCACTGCGCGTCGTAACCGCTGTAGAGATAACCCGTCCAGCCCCATTCCTCCGGCCCGAGTACGATGGCGTTCGCTTCGATGCCATGCACCATGGTCGAGTAATCGCAGAACCGGTCGCGCATCTGGTCCATCGTTGCGCCTGTTGGCCATACATCGCGATGCGTCTCGTGCCAGAGGCCCCACTCGTTATCCATGAGGTAATAGCGCAATCCGCCGTTCGCCGCGTTGCCCCACAGATTCGTGAGATGTTGGATCCAGCCCACCTGAAAATTCGTCGTCACCGCGATGTTCGCGTCCGTCGGGTCGTTGCCCGTGATCCTCTGGCCGTTGGTTGAGATGCCATTGCCCGCGTCTGGCATATACTGCCAGTCGTTGCCCGTCTGCGGCCCATACTTTGCGATGGAAAAGCTCGCGAGCTTGCCGTTGTTCGGACCTAGCTTGGCCACCCAGCCGTTGATGGGCATGGTCAACATCGGTTGCGCGCCGCCGTTCTTGGTGTCACGGATGAATTCATCACCCATCGCACCGGGGCCGGAACTGGCCTCCTCCAAACTCTCGAAATAGAAATCGCTTGCGTGATTGGAGCCATTGGTCGTCCAGTTGTAACGGGACGTGGCGTTGCCGCCCTGCCGATTCAGCGGCGAATTCAATTCCTTCAACTGGTTCGACGACGCAAAGCACACGCCATAAATCAACGGGCTGATTGCATGACGGTCCGCGAGCGCATCCACTTGCACGGTGACGGGACTGTTGGTTCCGGGTGGGATCGGCGGCCCGGAAATGAGTTTGATATCGTCGACGTAGAAATTCGGCATCACCCCGGAGGTTTGTACTTGGAGCGTGATGCCGTCGAAGCCGGGTTCATTGGTTACATGGAGTTGGAGCAATGAAAGAGTGATCTGCCGCCAACTGTTGGTAGGCAGCGGTGCGAGGACTATGCCCGGTTGGCCGCTGCCGCCAACCGTCGCTTGCAAATAAACCGATTGTCCGCCCGTCGCACCACCGTTAATCCAGAATGTGAGGTTCGTGTAGAGACTCGAATCTTGCGCGGGGGTGTGCAGATAGAGCGCTCCATAGTTCGTGGCCGTGACGCTGATGGATTTGCTGCCGCCGTGAACGGGCGAGGCGTTGTTGAAATTCTGCCCGGCCCGATAGCTCCAGTTCTCCCAACTATTCAGCAAGGCATCGGTGTAGATGTCCTGGTCGGCATGAAGGAACGCTGGCCCGCAGAGCAGGGTGACGAGCGCGAGTAAGGCCCGGAATCTCCTCAAACTCTGGGCCCGGAATGGCTGCGGAATAAAGTTGGCGGACTTCATTTGTAACTGTTGAGTTTATCTCAGTCCTGGCAAAACCGCGAACGACCAAACAGCGCATGTTTTGTCAAAAAGCTGCCTCCCGTCGGACGGCGAACGATTGAGTCCAAGCAGATAAACCATCTTTGTTGCCAAAGTCATTTTTGCGCCGGGATTTTGTAAATGGTTCATAATAAGAATCTAACGTTTTGAATTTCCGTTCAAAAGATGGGTTCGTTTTTCCAAGTCCACCTTGACGGCTTGCCGCGCCGAAATCCGATGAAGGCGGGAGCGCGACATTGCGAGCCGCCGCAGGGTTACTTTTTCCATGCCGTCCGCTTTTCCAACGGCAACCTGCTGCCGCCTCTCCACCATGGCGCCTGCTGGAGATAAGGGGTTACTCATATGACTGATGTAGCACATTCAACTTTGCAGCCTTCCGCCACTCCGATACGCCGCGTGGTTCTCTGTGTTCACATGTAAATCCCTCGGAAAAGTTTGTACCTTGATTTACCTTGACCCACCTTGGCTCGGACTGTCCTCCATCTTGTCCGCCATAGCCTTGGCAACGGTGGTGGCTTACCCAAGGTGCGACGTTCAATCTTCATCTGGCGTTTGTAATCCAAGTCCCTCGCGCGCGCAAGTACAAATTGCGTAATAATTGCGTTCCGCTACTAAGTCACCCCAATGCTCCGCCAGCCCTTACGTCTCTGATAGTCTTCTCCAACCAGTGGTTTCCCCGGGGTGATGTTTGGCAGGGGCCCCAGCTATACATGTAGTTTTCACATTTTATTCTTGTCGCAGAAATTCTCCTCAGGAGCAGTCCGTTTCGGTGGGAATTCGATTAGTTCGAATCTCGGTTTCAGCAGCGGTTACACACGGTCGCGCGGAATATAGTTTTGAACATCCACGACGAGCAATATGAGCATCAAAAGATCATTTCAAATCTTCGCACTCCTTCTTGGGTGCGCGACCCTCCACGCACAGGTCGCAACTGAGGCTTGGGCGCGGCGCTACTCTTATGACAGCGGCTCCCTTGACCGGGGCAGGGCGGTTGCGACTGACGGCGCGGGCAATGTCATCGTGGCGGGCTTAACCGACGACGGCGCTCCGTCCTCACAATGGCTCATCATTAAATATAACGGCGCGGGCCTGCCGGTTTGGACCAATCGCTATAACGATCCTGCCAACCTCTCTGACACCACTGCTGCAGTGGCGGTGAACGCGAGTGGGACAATATTCGTCACCGGCAGTTCTTTTTCTGTCAGCAATTATTCCGACAGCCTGACCATCGCCTACTCTGCGGCGGGTGTGCCGCTCTGGACCAATCGCTATGATGGACCTGACCACCGGGGCGACTACGGTTATGCGGTGGCAGTGGGTGCGAATGGCAACGTTTTTGTCGCGAGCACTTCCGCGGTGAATGCTTCAGGGTCTCAGTACACAGATTATTTGACGATTGCTTATAGCGAAGCGGGCGTCCCCCTTTGGACGAACCGTTATAACGGACCGAGGAATTACTCTGATAACCCCGCTGCGATAGCCGTCAGCCCGGGCGGGACCGTATTCGTCACCGGCACCTCCGACACCGGCACCTTCAATGGCACTTATGAGAATTACGCGACGATCGCCTACTCAGGTGCCGGCGCTCCGCTTTGGACCAATATCTACAACGGGCCAGACAATAAATATGACCACGCCAATGCGCTGGCGGTCGGCACCAATGGAGACGTGTTTGTTACCGGCGTTTCCTCCAGCGACAGTGGTTATGATTACGCGACGGTTGCTTACACGGAGGCTGGCGTGCCGCTCTGGACCAATCGGTACGACGGTCCGGTCAATGGATGGGACTACGCCTATTCGGTGGCCGTCAGCACGGATGGCTCGGTATATGTCACTGGTTTTTCCGAAACCGGCACCAATCTTTACGATCTTGCGACCATTGCTTACTCAGGATCGGGCGTGCCGCTCTGGACGAACTCCTGCGGCGGGATGGCAAACCTGCCTAGTGCAGTAGCGGTGAGCACCGACGGCACCGTGTTTGTGACTGGTAGCACGTTGAATTTCATTAGCAACCGTTTTGATTACGCGACATTAGCCTACTCAAGCGGTGGCGTACCGCTCTGGACCAATAGGTACGACGGGCCGGGTAACACTAATGATCAGCCCGCCGCGATTACGGTCAGCCCCAGCGGGAACGTATTTGTCACCGGCTCTTCCCATAACGGCAGTTCAGACGATTGCGCTACGATTGCCTACACGGGCTCGGGCCTGCCACTCTGGACCAACCGTTTTGACGGAGTGGCGAACAAGACTGATCAACTTACGGCCGTGGCGGTGGGTCCGGACGGGACTGTGTTTATCAGCGGTGGCTCTCTTGGTATCAGCAATCGACACGATTATGCGACGATTGCTTACTCCAGCGTCGGCGTGCCGCTGTGGACTAACCGCTTCTACAGTATCGCGTACACCTTTGAGACCGCTCCGGCATTGGCGGTGGGCCCTGACGGCACGTTGTATATTGCTGGCCTTCGTTCCGCCTCGGGTTTCGGGACGCTCGCCATCTCCAGCGCGGGGGTGCCGTTGTGGACAAATTACAACTCCGGCAGCGGCTCGATTGGCAGTGTCTCGGGAGTGGCGGTCAGCCCCAATGGTACCGTGTTTGTCTCCGGCTATTATACCATTAAGCCCGGGCGTGTTTATTCGACGCTCGCCATCTCCAGCGCGGGCGCGTCGTTGGGGACCATCCCGGCTGGAGACACATGTTTGGGTGTGGATGGCAGCGGCAACGTCCTTCTGACGGGTTGGGGATTGACCAGGGCTTATTCTGAAGCCGGGGTCCTCCTATGGACCAACCGCTTTAACGGCTTGACCGACGCGTCGTTGGCAGTGGCCCCCAATGGGAACGTGATTGTCACCGGCAGCATTTCCAACGATTTCGGAACGGTTGCTTGCTCCAGTGCTGGCGTGTCCCTTTGGACCAATCGGTACGACGGTCCGGGCAACAGTAATGATGCCGCCGTTGCGGTGGCAGTCAGCCCGAACGGAAACGTGATTGTCACCGGCAGTTCCCGCAACGCCGGTAATTTTTACGATTATGCAACGATTGCTTATTCGGGTGCCGGCGTGCCGCTCTGGACCAATCGCTACGGTGAACTTGGGGTTGATAGCATGGCCCAGGCCGTGGTGGTGAACTCCAACGGGACCGTGTTCGTCACCGGCTCTTCCTCCGGTAGCAATGGTTCCGGCGATTTCGTGACCGTTGTTTACTCGGAAGCGGGTGTGCCCCTTTCAACCAATCGGTATAACGGACCGGCGAACGGGAATGATGTCGTTCCAAGATATTCGCTCGCCCTGGCTTCGGATGGCGTGGTGGTGGCGGGAAGTTCCGCCCTGTATACCAGTCCCACCGCGGCGGCCCGTGACTACGCTGTGGTCAAATATACCTTCACTTCGAACCCGAACCCGCCAGGCACAAATGGCCTGCCTTCGCCTGTGATCACGCAATTGCCCGGCGGAGACGTGCAACTCACCTTCTACGGCACCTCTGGATTATCCTACGTCTTGGAGCACGCATTTGATTTGGGGTCGAATTCATGGGCCCCCGTCCAGACCAACACCGCCGCCGTCAACGGCGCTATTCCCTTCACCTATCTGCCTCTCGGCCCCATCAATTTCTGGCGCATCCGCCCACTGCCGTGAGTCTCTCCGCAAACCGCGCTTTGATTGTCACATTTGTGATTGTTGCTGTCGTGCAGACCGCGTTGCCGATGGTTGGTCAAAAAGTGATGGCCCCGCAAATTGTATTCCGGTCGCTGATGCATGTTTCGATTGGCATCTGCATAGCGACTGCAATTGTGGCTGGCCTCTTGCAGATTTCGGGCAGGCGATTCGGTAAAGGCGCACTCGCGGCCTTCTACCTTGGATTGGTGTCCTTGATCGCCCTCGACGTATGCGTAGAGCGAGCGATCAACGCGTCGGCCTAAAGGGGTGAAGACGCTTCAACTACGGATTTGCCCATTTCCAATCCCCAGCCACTTATAGCTCGTCAACTCGTCCAATCCCATGGGCCCGCGCGCGCCAATTTTATCCGTGCTGATGCCGATCTCCGCACCCATGCCGAATTCGCCGCCATCGGTGAAGCGCGTGCTGGCGTTCCAATAGACAGTCGCACTGTCTACTTCCGCGAGGAATTGCTTCGCGGCTGCTTCGTTCTTCGTCACGATGCTGTCCGAGTGCGCGGAGCCGTAGTGATTGATGTGATCAATCGCGGCCTTCACTCCGTCCACCACACGCACATTGAGGATGTAGTCGTTGTATTCGGTCGACCAGTCGGCTTCGGTCGCAAGTTGCAGGTTGCAGCTTGCAGGTTTTAGCAGCGATTGCGTCGCTTCATCCGTGCGCAACTGGACTTTGCTTTCCGCCAGCTTGCGATCGATGACCGGAAGAAATTTCGCCGCCACAGATTTGTCCACGAGCAACGTTTCCGCCGCATTGCAAACGGCAGGCCGTTGCACTTTGGCGTTTATCACAATGCTCTCAGCCATTGTGAGGTCCGCATCGCGGTCCACGAAAACATGGCACACGCCTTTGTAGTGTTTGATGACCGGCACCTTGCTGCATTCCGTCACGGCGCGGATAAGTCCCTCGCCGCCGCGGGGCATGCAAAGGTCCACATATTGCGTTAGCGAGAGCAGGGCAGGGATGGCCTCGCGATCAGTCGTCGGCACAACCTGGATGGCGTGCGCGGGAAATTTGTCGCCCAGAACCGTGCGGCCAGCCGCAACCATCGTCTCGGCGATGAGTTTGTTCGAGTTCAACGCCTCCTTGCCGCCACGCAGTATGGTGGCGTTGCCAGTCTTGAAACAAAGGCTCGCCGCATCCGCCGTCACGTTGGGGCGGGATTCATAAATGATGACCACGACGCCGATGGGCGTCGCGATTTTCTGGAGCTTAAGTCCATTGGGACGGACGCGTTCGTCGAGCTTGCGGCCCACGGGATCAGGCAGCGCGGCGACTTCGCGAAGGCCCTTGGCCATGCCCGTGATACGTTTATCGTCGAGTTTGAGGCGTTCAAGCATCGCGCCCGTGAGACCAAGCTTGGCGCCAACTTCCATGTCGAGCGCGTTGGCGGCTTTGATTGCGACGCCATTCTTCTCCAACGCATCCGCCATGGCCACGAGAGCCGAGTTTTTCTCAGCGGTGGTCAGCTTGGCCAGTTCGCGGGAGGCACCTCGGGCCTGCTTCGCGAGTTGAGTCATTTGTTCCAGCAAATTCATGCGCTCCACAATAGGGGAGCTCGCGAAGTTTTCAAACGGCGAAATGGCACGCCTCCTTCCCCGGAGCGCGGACGGTCCCCGTCCGCAGCGCTTTCGTTTGCTAATCAACGCGGTTCTATAGCGAAACTCACTACTCGCATCCCTCTCCCCTAAATGGGGAGAGGGCAGGGTGAGGGGTGGAAGCGGGGTTGCGTATCCAAAGACGTCGTGGCTCCAGAAAAGGAACCGTCGCGTCTCACCTCCCATACCGCCTTTGCAGCTTCTGTATCTCCGGCACAACCGCATCCACGACTCCGGAATCAAGCCCATCAAACGACTGCGTAACATTTCCACGCCGATCCAAAATCGAGATGGAATCAATGCCGTTAAACGCCGTGGGAAAAGCCCGTTGTTCTTCTTCAGTGCGCGGAAAGAAACTGGTTTCGACGAGACGGCGGATGTCCTCCTTGCTACCGGTGAGGAACAGCCATCGACTCGGATTGGCGTGATGGGCATTGGCAAATTCAGTCAACACAGCAGGCGTATCCGTCTTCGGGTCCACGGTGAGCGAGACGAGCATCACGTCCGGCATGTCGGCAGTGCGCCGTTGCAAATCTTCCATTCGCTTGATGACCTCGCCGCTGCTATCCGAGCAACCGGTGAACATGATGTTCAACGCAATGACCTTTCCCAAAAAGTCCTCATGCGTCACCGTGCGACCAGAACGCTCTGTCAGGCTGAACCGAATGATGCGGCGCACCGCATTGGTCGGCGCCACGAAGCCGGCTTCAACTTGAATCCCGAATGGCGCGAAGTGAGATTGCCCTTCAAGCTGCACCTGCGCAAAGAGCCGGACAAACCCAGGTTTCTGCGCGTAGATCTGGAATTCCAATTCCGGCCCGCCACGCGCATCGGTGTCGAAAACCGGTAGCCCTTTCGGATGCATGTGTAGCACGGTTTCGTAATCTTCATTGAAGCCAACAAGATGGGCGAAGGCCGCCATGAAGGGTTCCAGTTGCGTGACGCCCGTGCCGTCGGGGTTTGTGATGCGCAGTTTTGCCGTCGTGCTGCGGCCCGCTTGGATCCGGTTGGTGGAAAGAATCAACTCATAGTTGAGACCATCAACCGTCGCCTTGAGCTTGGTCTCGCGCTGGGTCAGAGATTCACTCTCTGTCGCCGCCGGAATATCTAATGCCACGTATTGCTGCAAGCCGAGCGGGTAGGGGCGGATATCGGCCCAGATGCGGTAGGCACCCGGTTTGCGTGGAGTAAAGGTGAAGGTGTATTCACCCGGTACCTTCGTCGGCGCTGGGTGTTCGTGGTGATAGTCCGTTAGGCTCTTGTCCACGATGAGTAGATGAATTTTCTTCGTGTGCGACTCCACCAAGTCCGGCGGCGAAATGGGCTCGCCCGTGGCTTTTTCCAATTGCAGGAAGACTGTCGCTGGCTGTCCGACGGTGAGTGGTGCCGTCGTGCGCACAGTGGCGCGAACAGATGGTGGTGTGATCGCCGTTCTTGAATCGAAAGACAAAATCCTGACGACCTGGTCCAAGGGAATGCCGCATTTCGGACAAATGTTCGTCTGCAGCCCGACAACATCGCGATGCATGGAACAGGTGAAGTTGTCGGCACGCTTCCGGGCTTCAGCCGCAGCTTCCGCAGGAAAGCTGCCTTTCACTTCATCAAGCGCGAGTAAAACATTCGCCAACGCCGCTTCCGCTCGCGTTTGATTTTTCAAATCACCCGCCACGTGCAGGTCGCTTACGCGCTGGCTGAAGAGCGTCAGATTGGTTCTGAACGTGCCGGCGGTGTGCGCGTTCGCGTCGCCGAGGGCCAGCAGTTCATTGACCGCCACACTGAGGGTTTCATCCTCGTTATGAATCGATTCCAGATTCTTGTTTGTGACATAGCCTGCGAGCTGATCGGTCACCTGAAACAACATGGCGAGCGCGTCGATTTGAACCTTTGTCGGGGCCGGGGCTGCCACGGGATTGTTCGGGACGGGGTCTCGCGCCGCCGCCGTGGTGATGACGAGCGTACAAACAACAACGAACGCCATCACGCGATGGAGTGCGCCCGTCATGCTGGAATTAAGTGTCACCATTGGTTCAAGCCCGTCACGGCTCTGAATTCTGCAATCTCCCAGACCACACTGCAAGGGCTGTGCATTGGCTCAACCCATGCTATTCTAGCCGGATGAAAATGCGTTACCTGCTAGTTCTGTGCCTTGGCGTCGCGGGCCTTTTTGGCGCGATGGCGGCGGATGTGACGATGCCCGTCCTTAAAGTGGGCAGCGAGGTCTACAGCAATGTGACAGTCATCTCTACCAATGCGACCCATCTGACTTTCAGCCACTCGCGCGGCATGATGAGCGTCAAGCTGAAGAACCTTTCACCTGACCTCCAAAAGAAGTTTCATTACGACGGCGCCAAGGCCAGCGAAGCGGAGGCGAAGCAACATGAGGCGGATTCGCAATTTCGCGTACAGACTGCCGCCAAAGTCGCCGCCCTAAAAAGCGCAGCCACGAACCGCCCATCAACCGAGGATGTAAAACCACCCAGGCTGGACGAGAATGGGGATCTGGTGTTGGAGACGATTTACGCTCGCTCGTTTCGCGGGGAGCGTCCGCCACAGATCGTCGTCGATAAATGGGTGACGTCATCGCCGGCGGGCGTGGAAGGAAAGTTTGTGCTGGTTAACTTCTGGGCGACTTGGTGCCCTCCGGCGGTCCGGACGCTCCCGCATCTGAATCAATTGCAGGCCAAATTCCGGGACAAGCTGGTCGTCATCAGCCTGAGCGACGAAAGCGTTGAAGATATCCTTAAGATGACGTCACCACCGATAAGCCACTATGTCGGCACCGATGCGCAGGTGCGCACCAGAACGATGCTCGAGGTGCGGGCGCTCCCGCATTCTATCATGATGGACCCAAAGGGTATTGTGCGTTACGAAGGCGTGCCTGACTACCTGAGCGACGAGGCAATGGAACATCTGATCAAGGAGTACTCCGAGTAAACCGGTTTCGATCCCGAAATTCCACAGGCGGCGATGCTCAAGGCTTGGCCTGCATTGCGCGCTTCATCTCTTCCACCAATTCCTCGTGTGACCATTTATTTCCGTTGAATACGTGCTGCACACGACCTTGGGCGTCGAGCACCACTGTGCGGAGGTTGTGTGAGAAGCCGCCTCCATCGCGCGAAAACATGAAGTCGATCTGCGGAGCGAGCGTCGCCAGCGTCTCGGTGGAAGCACTTGCGAAAAGCCAGTGGCGTGGGTCATCGCCCCGATAGCTGCGGGCGTAACCGGCGAGCATCGCGGGCGAGTCGAATTCGGAATCGAACGAAACGGAAACAAAAGTCCAGTTTGTCCCGAGGCTCTTGTCCGCAAGCAAGAGCCCGCGCGCTTGGCTGAAGTTTTTGTTCATCAAAGGGCAGAAATCCGGCAGCGGACAGCGCGTGAAAAACAGGGAGAACGCCACCGCCTGCCCGCGAAGTTCCGAGAAACGAGTTGTCTTCCCAAATTCATTGAGCAGTTCCGCATCCGGGAAATCATCACCGGGCTTCAACTCGCGGACAAGATGTGGCGTTACGGGGGGCGGTGTGGCGGTAGAGTTCGTATGTCCCACACGGCGGATGTTTTCAATCCAATGGGTGTCCTCGGTGGCAACGAGGCGGAAGGTGATTTCGTCGTCGGTTTGCAGGTTGAGGACTTCATTGGTATCGCGCACGTTCAACTCCATCGTCATCTTCGGCATGTAGCCGGGGATTTCTTCATGACGCACGACAAGCGTTTGTCCGCCGGCGGGAACATCGCGAATGACGCCGCGAACCTCAAACGTTTTTGGCGCAGCATTCGTCGTGGGTTTGGCCGGTGCAGAAGTAGTGGCGGGCTTATCGCCGCATCCGGCAAGCAAAACGGCGGCCAAAAGAATAAGCAGGGATTTCATGTCTGTCGTGGCGTGGAATTCAACTCCTCGAGAAATTTCAGAATGGCGGCGGGTGTTGCCGAACTGAAGCCGTCGAAATAGCGGCGAATCCGGCCCGTCCGATCGACCACCACGATCCGGTCGGCACCAACAAAACCACCCGGCATCGGGCTCAGCATGGCCAACTCTGGATCGCGTTTAAGAAAACTGTCTTCAATCAGTTCGTACAGCCTTTGTTTGTCACCGGTGAGCAGCAGCCAGCGGTTTGTATCCGCACCGAACTGTGCGCCGAACTGCGAGAGCACCGCGGGTGTGTCAGTGCCGGGATCGACGGTGAACGAAACCAGGCGCACATTATCATGCCCGGCGACGAGTTTTTGCACCTCGGCCATCCGCTGGTTGACCTGCGCGCAGGAAACGGTGCAACTCGTGAAAACAAAATTCACGACGAGAAATTTCTCCCGCAGATCAGCTCTGGTGACCTCGCGCCCCGTCCGGTCTGTCAGGCGAAAGTCGCCAAGTGACCTTGCACGATCAGGTTCGCCTGGAGCTTTTGGAGGTGGCGCGGGGCGCGTGACAAATATAGCCGCCACAACAAAAACGACCAGCATGGCCGCTACCACCCATTTGAAGATGGCGAGGTCACGCTGCTTGAGTTGTGATTCGGTGTCGTTCACGGTTTGGCCAGTTGGCCTTCGAACCCAGCCTCCTTAATGACCTTTATGAGCTTGGCAGACGACGTGCGATTGGTGTCGTAGGCGACAATCGCGAGTTTGTTCGTCAGGGATACTTCTGCGAAGGCGACGCCGGGCGCGAGCTTCAGTTCCGCCTTTATTCCGCCGGCACAGCCATTGCAAGTCATGCCAGTGATGGCGAAACGGTTCGTGGTATTCGCGGTGACTTGAGCCGATTTGTCCGCCGCCTGCGCAGCGGTCGTCAGCAGTCCGGCAACGACTGCCAGGAGAATTCTTATTTTCATTGGTGAATCAAAACTAGTTTCAAAAATGCCAAGTCAACGCGGCCCGCACCCGATAATCGGGCACCAATTGTAACGCGGTGTTATCGATGCTGACAGGCAAATCAAGGCCGAGTTCAGCGCTGAGCTTGTCCTTCCACGTCCCGATGATCTCCGGGCCGAGATAGACGGACGTGACGCCGGTATCCTCCGCCTTTTCGCCTTCGAAGGTGTCCTTGCCCTTGGTCTCGCCCGTGCAATTGGCCTGCAAGGATACACTATAGTCGTCCGTCAACGCGAGCAACACACCGGGCCCGCCGGACCAGGTGAGGTCGTTGGCGAACCGATAGTTGTAATCACCCTCCGTGCGGATGGCGTACTGCACGCTCGCACCCACGAACAATCGTTTCCAACGCGCATAGACTGAGCTGCCGACGAGTCCGTCCACCGAGCCGCTCCCCAGTGTCAGGTCGTGTCCATGAATGCCGCTCTCGGGTGCGCCGGGCACTTCGACTTCATTCAACTCTTCCGCGATACGGCCACTGTCACCGGACGGGAGCTTGATGCCGCCCAGGAAATTCAGACTGAATGTCCTATCCATTTCTTCATAACGATAGGCGTTAAAATGACCGGCCAACAAGATATCGCCGATGCCCGACTCGGTGTCACGGTCGATGTCAAAACCTTCGGGCCGCCGAAACGAGCGGGAGATGACGGGCACATTCAGTTGCACACCCACGCGGCTGTTGAAGTTATAGCCGGCAAATATTTGGGTGATGGAACTATCCAGCCACTGGTTTACATCATCGGGGACCTTGTGGCCGTTCTCTTGCAAGGTGGCGAAATGTGTGAACTGCTCGGCCACGCCCGCGAACACGCCGCGTCCGATTTCACCGTGCGCCTCCGCCGCGGAATAGACGGCACACAGGTCACAAGCAGATACCGACTGCATCCCGGCAGCCGCAACGAATGGAAGTAAGAGTAATTTTTTCATGAGATTTATTGTCCTTTGGTTCGATAGAAACGCTGGGGCGCGATCTGGTTGGTGTCGGTGATCTTGTGAAAGTAGTCGTCGCCCGTCGTAGGAAGGCTGACGGAGGTCCAATTGGCGCCCGGCCCTAGCGTGTCAGATGCCTCGACGGTCCACGATTTTCCAAGCGGTGCGGCAAATGTCACGTAAGTTTGATTCGTGGCCGGCTCGACGCTCTTGATGTTTACGCCGGCCTCAAAATAAATCTTTAGCTCTTCAGATGGTAAGTGGATCGGCCCGCCGCTCGCGCCATTCGTTGAGAGATCGCGCGCGCGAAAGCCGACCATATAAATACCCGGCAAAGTTGCCGTGAAACGGCGTCCGTGGATGTGCCCGTAGGGATCGGTTCCTGGGGCGCCACTTGTTTCGCTCAGCCGCCAGATATTCGTGCCAGTGGCTCCGCACGGCACACTGATTGTCGGACTGGTTGCCCCAGTCTCCCAGAAGGCAAACGCACCGCCAGCCGGCCCTTCGACTGATGACAGTTCGGCAAATATCCAGGAACCGAGAGCGGCCGCATTGGGCGAGTAGGCCGGATGGCCCGAGGTCGCAGCGAGCCCGGTGAGCGTGATGTTGCCGACGTAAAATCCCGCGTAACTTCCGGTGTTTGTGTAAACGAGGGTTTTCACATAATTCGCGGCGATATCAAAGATTTCACCTTCATCGAAAGTGAGTGCGTCATTCTGATTTGTGCCAATTGCCCCGACATTGAGATGCCCATGGTCTTGGGCGGGGGAATTGAATGCGACGATCCCAATCGTCGCAAAGATTACTGCAATAGGTTTCATTGAATTTTTCTGCAAAAGAGAATTTTAAGGATGACCCGTTGGGTTCACGAAACGTGAGCCGGTCTGGGTTAAGAGATTTTGTGCAAGGCTCCACTTAAGGAGTTGGGCGTGGCCGTCGACGAAAAGGTAGTCGGCCGTGGCCAGATGTCGCGTCACGGCCACCTGACCCACGAAACTCGTGGGCGAGTAATCACCGTCGTTTGCTTCGCTGAAGTGGAAGTGGTCGTTGAAGAGATAATTAGTCGCGCATTCACCCAGCCAGAAAGTATCACTGGGCGAAGGGATGAGCGTGGTTTTTGAATAGTCACTACCCGTCGAGCCAGCAGACGGGGGCAGCAGTAGGTCGTTGATTGAGTAACTGTAGAAACGAGTTCTATTTGAGTCGCGGGCACATCGCCAGAGATTGGTCCCGGCCACGTAAGGCTGCAATGCAGTCACCCACGAAGCGCCCTGATGCGCCGAACGCGGCAAGTTATCTTCGTGCTCATCCGCATACATGCGGCTGCCTAGGCCGATCTGCCGGAAGTTGCTCAGGCAGGCGGTCGCCCAAGCGCGTTGTTTGCTGCGATCAAGTGTCGGCAGCAACAGCGCGGCAAGGATTGCAATGATGGCAATGACCACCAGCAATTCCACCAGCGTGAATGCGCGGGATTTCTGCATGCTAACCACGGAATCAATGCCTCCGCCATATGCGGAGTGCACTACGATATTGGGAAACAATCCGCCCGCCAATGAATGGCGTGCGACATCAAAGAAGTTCAGGCCGCAAAGCAGCGCGGCGGCGGGACAGGAGGTGCTTCAGTTTGGGAATCAGCAGTTGAAACGAATAGAGGCAGGAGATGAAAGCTGGCTGGTGCGGCGAAAACGAATCCCTTCAGTTCCGTAGCGAACTCAAGTTTTTTCACCTTAAGGTCCAGCGCGTCGGATTTCTTTTCGGACTTTTTGCCTTCAGCGATGTGTTTGCAGAGCGGGCAGGGGTGTTCACCGTCGAAGGTCTTGCTCACCGCCTCGGTCATGTTGCCGTCGCGAAGATTATCCGCGAGCATCGTAGTCCACGCGATGGATTGGAGCATCGCCCAATGGCCGCCGACCGCCGCAAGAAGCGCGGTGACGACGAGCAGATGGCCGATACGACGTAGCACGGGCGAAACTTTGCGGGGCAAAAACCATGGAGTCAAGCGGCGCAACGCAGAAATTCCCATGGCCTTCCTGCTGTGTGGCTTAACGGCCGCGACGGAAGATCCATTCCAGAAATCCATACGGCACGGGCTCATCGCCGCGCAGCAACTGACTGAAGCGCAGCGCGCAGTCCAGCCCGAGCAATCCCATAAGCGCCAAGTCTGCTGGCATTGCCCACCCGCCCAGCCCGGTTGCGCCAACTATTCTGCAGACCACGCCACCGCCAAGATAGCCATAGAACATTCCGTCGCAGAAAGTGAAGAGGAATACCAGCATCACAGATGCGCTGGTGATTGAAGTCGGGACAAATCCGATGGGCCACAGCAGACGTTCCTTGATGCCAGACCAAAACAAGCCGAGCAGGGGATAGACCGGCAGCATCGCATACCAAATCAGCGTGTGGGTCTGATCCCGTCGCATACCCCGATCGCGCGCGGCGACGAAGTCCGCATCGTAGATGAAATCGATGTGCGAAGATTCGTGTAAATCTGCGGGCCACGTCTCCAGTTCGTAGCGCATGGCATAGGGTTTGGCGGCACGGTGCTTGCCAACGAGGAGATATCGCGCACCCTGAAAATAGATCGAGTGGTGGCAATACTCGCGCACGCTCCAATCGCGCATTGGCCGTGCGGCATCGATGGTGAGGCGATTGCCGTCGACAATCACTTTGTCCGAACCGACATCGATGACACGGGCCATTTGAGTTAGGGGTGCGGACGTGCCGCAGGCGCGAGGAAGGCTATTTCAACTTCTTCACGAGAACCTTGGAGTTACGCCCACTGGCGTCGTATTTCTCCCGGCGGGCCGGTGGCAGATCGTCCGGCGTGCCCTCGGCGAAGCCGCCTTTCGATTGGAAGTAGGCAAACGCCTGCGTGGATAGCGTTAGCAATTCGCTCACGCCGAGTTCCTTCGCCTTGCTCTCGATGAACTGGATGAGCTTGCGGCCGATGCCTTGATTCTCGTGTGACGGGCTCACGTAGAGACAGGCCAGCTCGGCCTTGTTCTGCTCGGGATATAGATGCAACGCAATGCACGCGACGGTGTTCTTGTCGATTTCGAACAGGTAATAATCGTTGAGTTGCTTCTCGATCATCGTGCGCGTCCGCTTCGCCAATTCCTCCGTGGCCACGGAAGCCTTGGTCAAACCCAAGATGCTGCGAACGTCCTTTTTCATCGCGCGCCGGATCTGCTGATACTCGTTCGCGTAGATGAGCGTGCCGATGCCTTCGTTTGAAAAGACTTCCGCCAGCAGGCCTTCATCCACTTTGCCGTTGATGATGTGGACGCGCGGGATGCCCGCCTTGCATGCGGCGACTGCATGGGTCGCCTTGGACAAAACTTCCGGGGCGACCGAACTCTTCTGCATTGCGAGGACGCTTTCCAACTCCGCAACCAGCATCTGCCGGATGATTTGATCGCCAACGCGGATGCCGTCGGTGGCAGTGATATAAATGAGTTTGGTCGCCTTCAAAGATTCGGCGAGTGCCACCGCAACGCTGTCCGAATTGACTCGATACGTGCGGCCATCGCCGTCAAAACCGAGTGGTGGCACGACCGGGACCATGCCGTTGTCCAAAAGCTTCTGGAGCATGTCGACGTCGATGCGCTCGACCTTGCCCGTGAAGAGATGATCCACGCCGTGAATGATGCCGAGGGGATGCGCGATGACGGCATTGGTCGTCACGGCGCGCAGGTCGTTGGCGGAAAGGCCTTCGAGAATCTCATGCGTCAACCGGTTCGCGGCGGTGAGCGCGAGCTTGAGAGTGGCGGCATCAGTGATGCCGGAGCCGTCGAGGTTCGACGGGCTGACCTTTTGTTCGTCGCCGAGCGCTTGAATCTGCGCGGAGGCTCCGTGAACCAGGACCACGCGGATGTTTAGCGAGCGCAGCACGGCGACGTCCAGCAGGAGATTGGCGAAGTTTTCGTCCGTCACCACGGCCCCGTCGAGTGCGAGCACGAAGACTTTTTCGCGGAAGCGCGGAATGTATTGCAGGATGCCCCGCAGGTCGGTCGGTTTCACAGCGTCTGAATCAATGGTTCAACCACGCAGGATAAGTAACGTCTTTGCGCGGCGAGGCAACAGCAAAAAATGTCCTGCGGAACGCGGTTGAGGACAGCCGCGTTCCGCGCCATGTCGGGTTGTTAAAATAATTTTGAACCATCGGGAACATGGGGTAGTCTACGCACCGATGACATGGTTAACCAAAGCGATGGCGGTGTGCTTGGCGCTCTTGTGGCTGCCAATGACCAGCCATTGCAACCTGGAGCATCTGCGCGGCCTGGAATTCCTCGCCTGTTGCAACCATGAGGATACCGCACCGCACCAGGACAAGGATTGTGAAACGGATGTCTGCGCTTCGGTTGAGTCTGGCAATTACAAGACTGAAGAGCGGGCCGTTACCGTTCCAACTCAGTCATTGGTGGCCACCATTTCCGCGCTGCTGCTGACCGCTGCGCCCGCAATCCCATCCACGAGCGTCATAGCCATTTCTTCCGTTCCGGCTGAACTTCCGCAACGCTGGCAGTTCGCTTTCCGTACCGCTGCGCCACCGCGCGCTCCTTCCTTCGTTTCCTGATTGTCCCTTCGCGGACTTTTCTCTGACGGTCGTGGTGTGTTCACACATCGCAAACGTGATTCGCTTGTCGGTTTGAACCTGTTTGTTTTTTGGGTCCGATTGATCATGAAACGATTGAACTTTGCTTGGCCGCTGGTCCTGACTGCGGCGCTGGTTGGCGCACTGGCGCCAACGGCGAAAGGTCAGGAGACAAATCTAGTGCCTGACAACGTCAGCCTGTCGCTGGACACGCTTGTCGCCGAGGCGTTGGAGAAGAATCCTGAACTAAAATTCTACGAGGCGGAGCTGCTTGCGGCCAAGGCGGGACGCAAAACCGCCGGGGCGATTGGTAACCCGGAGGTGAGCGGTGGCGTGGGCCAGAAGCGCGTGACGGGTGGCGGGCTATCCGCCGAAGGCACCGCCTGGTCAGTGTCGGTGATGCAACCGTTCGAGTGGCCGGGACGACTCGGGCTGCGCAAGGCCATCGCCAATCGCGACATCGAACTGGCCGAGCTGGGTTACGCACGGTTCAAAATAGCGCTGGCCGCGCGCGTCCGCATCCTGGGCTATAGATTATTTGCCGCGCAGGAAAAAGTCGCGGCGGCGGGCGAGGTGGCGGAACGTTTCAAAACGTTGCGCGAAGTGCTCGTCCAACGTGAGCCGGCGGGGCTGACGCCATTGCTGGAAACCCGCGTCATCGAAGCCACGGAGTTGAATGCGCAACGCAAGGCGAGCGAAGCGACATTGGCTGCGCAATCCGCGTTGCTTGAACTGAACCAACTTCGCGGCGAGGCCACCGGCACACGCATGTCGGTAGCACAGGCGCAACTGACCTTTCGTCCGGTGGAGAGCGTTGCAAGTCTCGTCTCGCTTGCCCGTACCAACAGTTACGAAGTGCGCGTCCGCACCGTCGAACTCGCCCAGCAGGGCTTCCGGGTTGATCTCGCGAAGAACGAACGCCATCCGGCCATCTCCCTCGGGCCGACTGTGTCCGAGGAGAAAGTGGGCAACGACCGCGAACAAATCATCGGCTTGGCCGTTTCCTTTCCACTGCCACTATGGAATCGCAATTCCGGCAACATCGAAGCTGCCAAAGCGCGGCAGATGCAGGCGGAAACATCCTTCTACGTCACCCAACTGGAAGCCGAGCGGCTGGCAACACAAGCGGCGCTGACCTATGAAACCAAGTTGCACGATATGGCGCGCTGGCAGCCTGACGCGGTGGAGCATTTCAAAGAAGCTGCCGAGGTGGCCGATCGCCACTATCGGCTGGGGGCGGTGCCCATTGCCACGTTCGTTGAATTGCAAAAGCAATACCTCGAAGCTGTCGAGAGTCTGTTGGACACAAAAAAGGAGGCGCTGGAAGCAGCGGCGCAAATCGAACTGCTCACCGGTCTGACTCCGCCACTGGCGAGCACCGCGACGGAGGAAAAGAAGTGAGGCCCCGGCGACTCAAGGTCATTGCCCCGGCTTTGTTCGTAGCCGGTGCGCTGTTCGTTGGCTGCGGAAAAAAGGAAGCCGAAGTCCACGCCGAAGAAGCGCCTGCCGGGGCATCGTTCAAGCCGACGAAGGGCGTCATGCTCACGGAGGAAACCCGGAAGGTGCTCGGCGTTGAAGTCGCGGATGTCGCGGAGCAAAAACTCCCCGCCCAAATTCGCTTCAACTTGCAAATCTTCGGGGAGAAACATGTCCCTGCGCTCCGCGAGGACGATCATACCCGTTGTGACGTTCATGCCTCGGGGATTCTGCCGCGGGACAAGGCCGCAACTCTCCGCACGGGCCAGCCAGTTGAAATCCAGACACAAGCCAAGGAATCATTCCCGGGTGTCGTGCTGGCGATTGAGAAAGCGATCACTTCGGACGAAAACGAAATTATCGTCGGCATCACCAACGCGGCGGCAAGGCTCGAGCCCGGCGCATTTCTGTCTGCGATCATAACGTTGCCGCGCGAGGAAATGGTCACCGTGATTCCCCGCGCCGCGTTGTTGTGTACTGTGGACGGCACGTTTGTTTATGCCGTGAACGGCGACGCTTATTTCCGCACGGCGGTCAAAGTGGGCGCTGAATCGGCGGACATGGTTGAAATCACCGACGGTTTGCTGGCGGGGGACCAAGTCGTAACGAAAGCGCTTTCGACGCTCTGGCTCATCGAACTGCGTGTTACCAAAGCCACCATGGGTTGTTGCCATCCCTGATTTCCACACGACGTTTATGCTCAACCGCCTGCTTGAATTTTCCCTGCGCCAGCGCGTGTTTGTGCTGATCGCCACCTTTGTGCTTATCGGCGTGGGCGTCTGGTCGGCAGCGCGGCTTCCGTTGGATGCCGTGTCCGACATCACCAATCCACAGGTGCAGATCAACACGGCCGTGGCCACGCTCGCACCTGAGGAAATCGAAAAGCAAGTCACGTTCCCGATCGAAAGCGTGATGAGCGGCATCCCTGGCATGGTCGAGTTTCGTTCGCTCTCCAAGTCCGGCTTGTCGCAGGTCACGATGATCTTCGCGGACGGCACAGACATTTACCGCGTGCGACAACTCGTCAGTGAACGCCTGCAGGAAGCCATTGAAGATTTGCCGCCCGGTCTCACGCCCCGGCTTGCGCCCATCGCGACCGGCCTCGGGGAAATTTTTTATTATGGGGTGGATTATCGCGCCGACGCCACGAACAAACCCGCCACGCGCCGGGAGCAGTTGATGGCGCTGAAGCTGGTCCAGGATTATCAGATCAAGCCATTGCTCCGGCAGACGCGCGGGATTGCCGAGGTCAACACCAGTGGCGGCTACGACAAGGTGTTCGTCGTCCAGCCTGACCCGGCCAAGTTGCGCAGCGTCGGCCTGACGCTGACGGAACTGGCTGACAAACTTTCCGAGAATACGCGCAATGCCGGCGGTGGCCTTGTCGAGATCGGGGGCGAACAGGTCACGCTCCGCGCCAACAGCCGGGTGACACGCGCTGATGAGTTGCTGCAAATCCCGCTCAAGTTCGGCGGCGGCGTGACGCCGATCCTCGTCGGCGACGTGGCGGAAGTCGCGATTGGCTCAGGCTATCGCACCGGCGCGAGTACGGAGAACGGTGAGGAATCGCTCATCGGTGCGGCCATCATGACGGCGGGCGAAAACTCGCGGCTCGTTTCGCGCGCCGTGAGTGTGAAGCTCGCCGAGATCCAGTTGAAGCTGCCGCCAGGCGTGGAGATTCACACGCTCTATAACCGCAGCGAACTCGTGGATCGCACCATCAAGACGGTGGAAAGGAATCTTGCGGAAGGCGCGCTGCTCGTCGTGGTTGTTCTTTTCCTGCTGCTAGGCAACATCCGCGGGGCGCTCATCGTGGCGTTGGCCATTCCGCTTTCGATGCTGTTCGCAATGATCGGCATGGTGGAATTGCACATCCCCGGCAACTTGATGAGCCTGGGCGCGATCGATTTTGGCCTCATCATTGATGGCGCGGTGGTGATGGTGGAAAACATCCTGCGTCATCTCGGGGAGAAACAACACAGGCTCGGACGGCGTCTCACCGCGACCGAGCGCGCCCACGAAGTTCTCGTCAGTGCGAAGGAGGTCGCCACGCCGATGTTCTTTGGCGTCGTCATCATCACGATGGTCTACGTGCCGATCCTGGCGCTGCAGGGCATCGAGGGAAAAATGTTCAAACCGATGGCCATTGTCGTGATGCTCGCGCTCGGCGGCGCGCTGGCGCTGGCGGCGACGCTCATGCCGGTGTTGTGCGCGTATTTTCTCGGTGGCAACATTCAGGAGAAAGACAACTGGCTCATGCATCAGGCCAAGGCTGCCTACCGGCCCTCGCTTGAATTTGCGTTGCACCATCGCTGGTTGGTGATGCTGCCGATGATCATGGCTTTTGCGGGTTCACTGTGGGTTTTCTCACGAATGGGCGCGGAGTTTATTCCCAAGCTCGATGAAGGTGACGGCATCCTGCAACTCATCAAATCGCAGAGCACCGGGCTTCAGGCAGGCCTCGACGTGCAAAAACAGTCCGAGCGCGTGTTGCGAGCCGAGTTCCCGGAAATCCGCACCGTCTTCTCGCGCATGGGCGCGGCAGAAATCGCCACCGACCCCATGGACCCAGGCGACGCCGACACTTACGTCATGCTCCGGCCGCGCGAGACGTGGCGCAAAGTGAACGGAAAGACCATCACGAAGGATAAGTTGATGGAGTTGATGCAGGCCGAGCTGGCCAAAAAAGTTCCCGGCCAGGCCGCGCTCATCAACCAGCCCATCGCGATGCGCTTCGATGAGATCATGGCCGGTGCGCGGGCGGAGTTGTCATTGAAAATTTTCGGCGATGATTATGACACGCTCGAACGGCTCGCCAATGAAGCGCGCGACGTGATCGGAAAGGTTCCCGGTGCAGGCGATGTGGAGTTCGACAAGATCGGGCGCACGCCACAGTTGGAAATCCGACCGGACCGCGCCGCAATGCAACGGTTTGCCATCCACTCGGACGACCTGAACCGCGTCGTCGAAACTGCGCTCGCCGGGACGGGGGTTGGTTTCTTGCAGGAGGGTAATCGTCGTTTCCCCATCGTGGTGCGGCTGGCCGAAGAGCAGCGCGGCAATCTCAACGCCATCCGCCGCCTGCCGGTCGGAACGGATTCGGGCGGGCTGCTGGCGCTGGAACGCATTGCCACCATCACCAACACCACGCAGGTGGGTACGGTCGTGCGTGAGAATGCCCAGCGTCGCGTCGCCATCCTGATCAACGTGCGCAGCCGTGACACGGCCAGCTTCGTGGAGGAGGCGCAGGTAAAACTCCGCGAGCAGGTGAAAATGCCAGAAGGTTACTGGACGGAATTCGGCGGGCAGTTCAAGAATCTCATCGAAGCGAAGAAGCGGCTGGCCATCGTGGTGCCACTGGCGTTGGCACTGATCTTTGTGCTGATTTTCGTCGCACTCGGCAGCGTGCGCCAGGTGCTGCTGGTTTATACCGGCATTCCGCTCGCCATCACCGGGGGCATCCTGGCGATCTGGATCCGTGGAATGCCTTTCACCATCAGCGCGGGCGTGGGTTTCATCGCGCTCTCGGGCGTGGCCGTGTTGAACGGCTTGATGATGATTTCTTACTTCAACCTGCTGCGCGAACGAGGCTGCGACGTGGCCACCAGCGTCCGTGAAGGCGCGATGACCCGTCTGCGTCCGGTGCTGATGACTGCACTCGTGGCTTCGCTCGGTTTTGTGCCGATGGCGATTGCCAGTGGCGCGGGCGCCGAAGTGCAGCGCCCGCTCGCAACGGTCGTCATTGGCGGCATTTTGAGTTCCACTTTCCTCACGCTCGTTTTGCTCCCGACGCTTTACGAGTGGATCGAGAGCAGCAAAAAGCAATAACCGAAACCAGAGAAAGAATCACAACATGAAAACAAAAATCTGCGTCCTTACCCTCGCTGTCGCCCTTTGGACCTGCCTTGCGCTCGCGGCGAGCGCCGAAGATAAACACGCCCATAAAGGCACACCCCAAGGCGGTCGCCTTTTGGAAAAAACCACGCCTCATGCCGAATTCGTCATTGAGAAAGACCGGAATGTGACCATCAATTTCTACAACGACGACATGAAACCCGTTGCCGCTACCACGCAGAGCGTGACCGTCATCGCCACGCCCGCGAGCGGAAAGGCGACGGTGGAATTCGAGAAGAAGGGAGATTCGCTGGTGAGCAAGTCAAAGCTGCCTGATGGAGAAGGCTACAATGTCGTCGTGCAATTCAAGCAGACCGGTGATGCGAAGCCGCAGAACTTCCGCTTCAAGTTCGATCTGGCGACGTGTGGGGAGTGCAAGCGTGCGGAATATGCGTGCATCTGCGGGCACTAAAAAATGTCTTCAAAAGTTAAATACCAAGGACAGATGGTTTGACGCTCGCCCTCACCCTAGCCCTCTCCCCCGGGGAGAGGAGATGGTTGCGACGCGTTCGGCTGCTAGACGAATATTGTTGCAGATCCAGCGATCAGGAAATTCCACGACGACGGGAAAGCGGATCAGTTAGCGAGCACTTTCTTGAGTGACGCGACGCACCGCTCGTTCTCGGCGGGAGTGCCGACGGTGATGCGGATCCACTCGGGCAACTGGTAACCACCGAGTGGTCGCGTGATGACGCCTTCGCGCTGCATCGCCTCGAACACGCGCTGGCCGTCACCCACTCTTACGAGCAGGAAATTCGCGGCGCTTGGAATGATCTCCAGCTTCAACTCGCGAAAAGCGGCTTCGAAGAAGCGCAGGCCGGCGGTGTTGTTCTCGCGCGTGCGGCGCATGTGCTCGTCGTCCCCCAAAGCCGCGAGGGCGCCGGCCTGGGCGATGGCGTTGATGTTGAAGGGTTGACGAATCCGCTCGAAGGCGGCGATCAAATCGGGGTGGGCAATCCCGTAGCCGAGACGCAAGCCGGCGAGGCCGAAGATTTTCGAGAAGGTGCGCATGATGACCACATTTTGCCGCTTGCCGTCGCGGATTTCCGAGACGAAGTCCGCGGGGTCATCGAGGAACTCAATATACGCCTCGTCGAGCGCGAGCAGCACGCTCGCGGGAACGGCCTCCACGAAACGGCGCAAGGTGTCCTTGCTGGCAAGGGTGCCGGTGGGGTTGTTCGGATTGGCGACGAAGACCACGCGTGTGTTCGGCGTGATGGCCTTGAGCATGGCGGGCAAATCGTGCCCGTAGTTTTGCGCGGGAACCGTGATAAGGTTCGCGCCGAACAATTTCGTCACCAGCGGATAGACGGCGAAGCAGAACTGTGACGCGACGACATCGACGCCGGGCGCCATATACGCATGGCCGACGAACTCGATGATTTCATTCGAGCCGTTGCCGAGAATCAGGTTTGCCGTCGATACGCCGAGCTTTTGGGCGAGCGCCTGCTTGAGATAGAACGCGTTGCCATCGGGATAGAGATTCAGTTGCGCGATGACGCGCTGCATGGCGGCCAGCGCCTTGGGCGACGGGCCGAGCGGATTCTCGTTCGACGCGAGCTTGATGATGCTGGCGGCGGGCATGCCGAGTTCGCGCGCGACTTCTTCAATCGGGCGGCCAGGCACATAGACGGGGATGTCGTTCAGGGAACGGTTGGCGGGCGTGGGGATGGGCATTTGGCGTGAAACGTAAGGCGTGATGCGTGAAAAGCTACGGCCCTCGGACTCGGTCTTTTCTGCTCCGGGCGGGAGGGCTCGTCTTGGCTTAGTCTTCCATCAGGTCGCTGGGGAGTTGCAGGCTCGGGGGATAGAGTTTCTCGTATTCGACGGATTGGACGCCGACGATGGCGGCGACGCCGAGGATGTCGTGCGCATTCGAGCCGCGCGAAACGTCGGCGGCCGGCCGGTCGAGGCCGAGGAGAATGTTGCCGTAGGCATTCGCGCGCGCCATGTGGCGGACGAGCTTGCTCGCGATGTTGCCGGAGTTCAGGTCCGGGAAGATGAGCACGTTGGCATGGCCGGCAACTTCGCTTTCGGGGAGTTTGCGCCGCGCAATTTCTGGGACCAAGGCGGTGTCCGCCTGTAGTTCGCCGTCGATGAGAATATCCAGCTTCGCCTCCTTGGCTTTTTGTTTTGCGAGGGCGGTGGCAGCTTTCACCTTGTCGATGGTGGGATGCGCGGTACTGCCGTGAGTCGAGAAAGACAACATGGCCACGCGCGGGTTAACTCCTAGCAACTGGCGCGCGAGCTTGGCGGTGGAAATGGCGATGTCGGCAAGTTGCTCGACGTTCGGATCGGGAATGACGTCGCAGTCGCCCATGAACAACACGCCCTTGTGGCCGATACCGGAATCTTCAACCTCCATCACGGAACAGCTGGAGGTGGTCTTGATGCCTTCGGCGGGTTTCACAATCTGGAGCAGGGGACGCAGCACGCTGCCCGTGATGCCGGTTGCGCCAGATACCATGCCGTCGGCCTGGCGGCTGGCGACCATCATGGCGCCATAGTAGTTCGGCTGACGCATGGCCTCGGTGGCCTCCATGGTGCGCATACCTTTGGTGCGGCGCAATTGCTTGAAGCGTTTGCCAAATTCTTCAAGGTCTTCGCTTTCGGAAGGATTGATAATGCGGATGCCTTCGAGACTCAGGCTCAGTTCAGCGGCCATCTCTTTGATCTTGGTGCGGTCGCCGAGAAGGATGGGCGCGCCGAGGCGGAGGGAATAGAACTGCCGGGCCGCCTGCAAGATGCGCGGCTCGTGTCCTTCCGGGAAAACTATCCGCTTCGGATGGCGCTGTAGCTTATCGATGACGCTCCCAATGAATCGCATGGGCGAGTTTTAGCCCAAGCGGGCTGAAACCGCAAACTTAGGTTGCAACGGAGGAGTGGACCTTTTGTTGAGCCAGGTCATTTCGGCAATGGACGTGGCGTCCACGTTTGTCCGCCGGGCGAGGCGGCCGCGTCACTGGCACAGCCTGCCGCCACGGGATGCGTTCATTGACTTGCGTCAAATGCCTCTCTAGCATGAGTGAGTCATGCTTGATGTCATCGAAAAGTTACTCATCCTTCAGGATCGCGACCGGAAACTTCGCCGCGTAAAGACCGAGCTTGCCACTATTGAACCGCAGCGTCAGGCGATGAAGAACAAGGGGCTGGGGGCACAGACCGGCCTGGACCGCGCAAAACAGCACGCGATGGAAATCGAGACGAAGCGAAAGCAGTTCGATCTCGAGATTGAATCGAAGAAAGCCCAGATCGACAAATACAGCCTGCAACAATTTCAGACGCGCAAGAACGACGAGTATCAGGCGCTCACCCACGAGATCGCGAACTGCAAGGAAGCCATCAGCAAGATCGAGGACCAGCAACTTGATCTGATGGAAAAGGCCGAGTTGGCGGCCAAGGAACTGGCGGCAGCAGCGAAGGTTCTCAAGGACGCTCAGGGCGTCGTGGAAGGTGAGATCAAGCTGCTGACCGAACGCGAAGGTAATCTTAAGAAGGAACTCGACGAGCTGGGTTCCAATCGCCAGTCGCTGGCGGGTGCGGTGGACGAATCCGTCCTCAACCGTTACGAGCGCATCATGAACACGCGCGGCGACAACGTCGTGGTAGACATCGAGCGCGGGGTTTGCGGCGGTTGCCACATGAAAGTTCCGCCGCAGGTCATCATGAGCTGCCGTGCGCAGCAGGAGATCACCACCTGCACCAACTGCGGACGCATCCTTTACTATCAGCCGGGAATGGACCTGGCGGTGACGGAGTAAGTTTTAACAATGGTGGGGTCCGCACAGTGTTGCGGAACAAAAAAGCCCGGACATAAGTCCGGGCTTTCTGTTTTAAATCGGTTTTTCCAGAGAGCGGTGCTTAGGGAGTCAGCACGTGCGGATATGCCGGCGTGGTATTCGCGCACGTCGGGAGCGTGGTTGCATCACCGATCGTATAGGTGTCCGTTCCCGTGGTCGGGCAGTTCGGCCAGGTGCCGGTTTCACCACGTCCGACATAAGGCGTCAGACTGGCCTTGTCCAAGCTGGCCGAGGGGCGTTCGAGTTGAAGCTGTTGCTTGGCATTCTCAATGAGGCGCAGCGCATTGATGCAGGAGTTCATCTGGGCAGTCTTGCGGGCGCGGACGAAATTCGGGATGGCGATGGCGGCGAGCAGGCCAATGATCGCAACCACAATCATGATTTCCACGAGCGTGAATGCGGCTTTAGCGGAGACTTTGATCTTCATAATCCAATGGTTTTTTCTTTTATTGTTCAGTGGCAGGCGACGGGTCGGTTTGGTCACCCGTTGCCTGCTATAACCCTAATATAGAAGTTTTTGCGTTTTATGCGAGTGGCATTTCAAAGTAGTGGGTGGCGGAAAATACGGTATTAGCCCCGGGTATTATAAACCCGAGGTTGGGAAAAGTTTCGAAAAAACTTCTCAAGCGGCCCGAAGCTCGCTTTTTCAGCCAACGCCCAGCAGTTCGACGTCGAAGATAAGAGTCGCGTTCGGCGGGATGGCACCGGGATAACCGCCGGCTCCGTAGGCCAGATCTGGTGGAATCGTGAGCTTCACTTTATCGCCGACACGCATGGTGGCGACGCCCTGGTCCCAGCCGGCGATGACTTGTCCCGCACCGAGCACAAACTCGAACGGTTCATTCCGGTCCACGGAGCTATCAAACTTTTCGCCGGTGGTCAGCCAGCCGGTGTAGTGGACGCTGACAGTCTTTCCCTTTTGAGCGGGTGCGCCGTTGCCGTTGGTGAGCTTCTCGATCTTCAATGGATTTGCCATGCGGGAGTTTTGTCGAAGGGAAGGGGGCGGGTCAATCATGGGGTTAGATTCTGGATACTTGATGAGTGATGCGGCGCGTGAAGCGTCATGCGTGACGGGTGGAGCGTTTCTAGTGGCCACGTTTGGTCCGCCGGGCGGGACGCCCGGCTCTACTGCAGGCGAGACGCCTGCCGCTACTACGGTTTTAATTTGGGACATTAACTGGCGTTAAGCCGAAGCGGGCTTAAGGAGCGCATCAGTAGGGGGATTACTTGATGAACGGCGATGGCGCGAAGCGGCCCGGTCTTGTAGGATTTGTTTGGCATGGATGTATTGACGTTAGCCCGCGTGCAGTTCGCGTTCACGATTGCTTTCCACTACATCTATCCGCCCTTGAGCATCGGCCTCGGTGTGGCGTTGGTCATGATGGAGGCGATGTGGCTCAAGACCGGCAAGGCAATCTATCATCAGATGGCTCGGTTCTGGACGAAGGTGTTCGCGCTGACCTTCGCCATCGGGGTGGCCACGGGCATCGTGATGGAGTTCGAGTTCGGTACGAACTGGGCGACTTACTCGCGTTATGTTGGTGACGTCTTCGGCAGTGCGCTGGCGGCGGAGGGCATCTTCGCATTTTTCCTGGAATCGGGTTTCCTCGCGGTGTTGTTGTTCGGCTGGGACAAGGTGGGACGCAAAGTCCATTTCTTCGCGACGTGCATGGTCTGCCTGGGCGCGCATTTCAGCGCAGTCTGGATTGTGGTGGCGAATGCGTGGCAACAAACCCCGGCGGGTTATGTCATTGAGCAATCGCCGCATGGGCCGCGCGCGGTGATAACAGATTTCTGGGCGATGGTCTTCAATCCCTCATCGGTGGATCGGCTGTCGCACACGTTGTGCGGCGCGTGGCAGGCGGGTGCCTTTCTCGTGGTCAGCGTCAGCGCTTGGTATCTGCTCAAGCGGCGGCATGAGGCGTTTGCGCGGCAATCACTGAAGGTTGGGCTCCTGATGGCACTCGTGGCATCGGTGCTGCAAATCATCACAGGGCATTTTAGCGCGCACGGAGTCATGAAGAATCAACCGGCTAAGATGGCTGCGTTCGAAGGGCACTACGAAACAAAAGAGATGCCGGTCTATCTGTTTGGCTGGGTGGATGAGAAAACGGAGCAGGTGAAGGGCGGGGTGGCGTTGCCGCAACCGGTGAGCCGGATGATTCTCGGCACCGGCGAACCAGTAAAGGGGTTGAAGGAGTTTGCACCCGCCGACCGACCGCCGGTGAAAAGTGTTTTTCAGTTCTATCATGGGATGGTGGCCATCGGCTTCAGCTTGTTCGGGCTGGCGGTGTTGGGCGTGGTGCAATGGTGGCGAGGGAAACTCTTTGAGCAACGCGGGCTGCTGTGGCTCATGGTCTTCTCGGTGCTGGGCCCGCAATTGGCGAATCAACTTGGCTGGTTTGCTGCCGAGGTGGGACGGCAGCCGTGGATTGTGTATGGTCTGCTGCGAACGTCTGATGGATTGTCGGCTGTCGTGAAAGCGAATGCGGTGCTGACGTCGCTGATTTTGTTTGCGGCGGTGTATGCGTTGCTCTTCGCGGTGTTCGTTTATCTGCTCAACGATAAAATCCAGCATGGGCCGGACGAGGCTGACTTAGAGCCGCAAGGGAAACTGGCCTTGCCCACGAGGAGGACCGTATGACATACCCCGAGTTGCTGGACTTGAACGCCGTATGGTTTGTTCTCGTGGGCGTGTTGTTCACTGGCTATGCGCTGCTGGATGGGTTTGACCTTGGCGTGGGTGCGTTGCATCTGTTCACCAAAACGGACTTGGAACGGCGCACTGCACTCAATGCCATCGGTCCCGTCTGGGACGGTAACGAAGTTTGGCTGGTGACGGGTGGTGGGGCATTGTTCGCGGCGTTTCCCGCGGTGTATGCCACCGTGTTTTCGGGTTTCTACCTGGCGTTTGTGCTCTTGCTGGTGGCGCTGATTTTCCGCGCGGTGGCGATCGAATTTCGCAGCAAACAGCCGATGCGCTGGTGGCGGCAGATGTGGGATGTGGGTTTTGCGGTGGGCAGTTTGCTATCGAGTTTTCTCATTGGCGTGGCGATGGGCAACATCGCTTGGGGTGTGCCGATTGATGCACGGGGTGAATTTGCGGGGACGTTTCTAGGCATGCTGCATCCGTATGCGTTGCTGCTTGGCATCACGACGGTGGCTTTGTTCATGATGCACGGGGCGCTTTATCTGGTGATGAAGACTGAAGGCGAACTGCACGACAAAGTCCGGGGCTGGATAAACAACTGCATCATCTTTTTCATCATCTGTTATGCGTTGACGACGATGGCGACGCTGCTTTACGTGCCGCATATGGCGGCGCGCGTGCGGTCGCATCCGTGGCTGTTCAGCGTGGCGGTGGTGAACATGCTGGCCATCGCGAACATTCCGCGCGAAATCCAACGGAAGAATGATTTCCGCGCATTTCTTTCGTCGTGCTGCGCCATGATTGCGTTGATGACTTTGTTTGGTCTGGAAATGTTCCCGCATCTCGTGCTGAGCAATCCGGACATTGCAAACAGCCTGACGATTTACAATGCGTCGTCATCGCCCAAGACGCTGGGCATCATGCTGACGATTGCGTTGATTGGAGTGCCCGTGGTGCTGACTTACACGGTGAGCATCTACTGGATTTTCCGGGGGAAGGTGAAATTGGACAAGATGAGTTATTGAAGACGAGAGGGGCTGAAGGGTTGAAAGGGTTTAAGGGTTGAAGAGTCAAGCGTTATGCCGGTGCCGGCTGCGCTCCGGGGTTGTGGTTTAAATTTTGCGCGGTGTTCGATAAGGCGCAACTCGCCCATGGTCTGTTTCACAAAAACCTGCTGAAAATGGCAGTTCGCATGTCTTTTCCGGATGTGGCAACGCATCTGCTAAATGTTTTGCGTGGCCAGATCCCGGCCGCGTAAATCCCCAAGCAGTTTTCCCCACTGAAGCGTTTATTCGGGGGCTCACAACCATGATGGAAAAAATGAAGACGGGTTATTTGATTGATATGGACGGTGTCATTTACCGGGAGAACAACCTCATCCCGGGCGCCGCCGATTTCGTCCAGGCACTGGTCACGACGGGAACACCGTTTCTCTTCCTGACCAATAACTCTGCGCCCACGCCGCAGGATTTGGCCGTGCGACTGAACCATCTTGGCATTGGCGGATTGTCGGCGCGGCACTTCTACACCTCGGCGTTGAACACGGCTGATTTTCTCTCGGAAACCGACCCGGGTTGCACGGTGTTTGTGATAGGTGAAGGCGGTTTGTTGACGGCGCTTCAAGAACGGAAGATCGCCAGTGATGCCATCCAGCCGCGTTATGTCGTCGTAGGGGAGGGTAGTACGACGCTGGACCGGCTGACCAAGGCGCACGAGTGCATTGAACGCGGCGCGCGCTTGCTGGCGACGAATCCGGACAATTGGTGCCCGGTGGGCAGCGACAAAACGCGTCCCGGCGCGGGAGCCACGGCGGCGTTTCTCGAAGCGAGCACTGGCCGCTCGGCATATTATCTCGGCAAGCCAAACGGCTACATGTTCCATCGCGCCCGTCGCAAGCTGGCAGAATTGACGCACAGCGAAACGCAACAGGTTGTCATGATTGGCGACACCATGGAGACGGACATCCGTGGCGCGTTCGAGTCGGGGATGCTTTCGTATCTGGTTCTGAGCGGTTCGACGCAGTTTGAAGACGTGGTGGACCACGTCTATCAGCCGACGCGCATAATGAACAGCGTCGCGGAGCTTATTGAGGAAGTGAAGACGGGCAAGCCCTCGGCCTCAAACAATGGAACATTGGCGAACTGCAATGGCTTTCGTTCCAGCAAGAGTGGCCTGCGGCATCAGACAGATATCTTTGCGCTGCGGAAGCCGCGCCCACGACCAGCGATGACGAAGTAGTGGGAGAATGCAAAATTGAAAATTAGAAATGAAAAATGCGGCGCGCGGGACGGGCGATGCCGGACAGATGAGGGCGCCAAGGCGAGTCAAGCCTCCAAGCTTAGGGCGTGCAGTTGGTTGAGTGGCCGGTTAGAAAGCATCCTAAGCCCTTCGAATCAAGATCAGCGCGGCTAAGTAGGCGGCGGCCACTACATCGTAGGCAAGACACCAGCCCGGCCACCAGACAGGGACGCCGGGGTTGGCTATCACTGAGTGATGAAAGAAGTCGAAAATTCCGTGGAGAGCCAGGCCGGCGACCACGAGCCATTGAGTCTTCCGGAACCCGAGCGAAGCGAGCGTCACAAATAGGAGTGCAGGAATGGTTTCCGCGAGAAGGGACTCTGTTGAGCCAGCCATCGCCGCAAATAGGAGGTATAATGCGGCAATGACTATCAAGACGACCGGGTAGAAGCTGCGCTCCTTGTCGAAGCCAATCAGGGTGGCGAATAATCCAATTGCAGCAGCAGCGATGACCCCAATGAGGTATTCCATTTTGTTTCTCCGATGGATGGTATCTGTGCGGGCTAACCGCTCAAGTCTCCACCTTCATGCAAGCAGCACCAAAAAGCCTTTCGCGTATTTTACGATCTGGCGCTCACTAGGATTGTCGCCAAGATTCGAGAGCATGTCGGCGATCTTGACCCGTTTGGCAATCGCGTCGGCTTTGATTCGGCGAAGATAGTTTTCATATCCGACGTCCCCGCGATTGGTCAGCAGCACCACGCGATCGATCACTTCGGCGGGTATTCCGGCAACTTCCAGATCTTCCTTTGTGCAATCCGTATCTTCCAGAACGTCATGCAGCCACGCAACGGCCTCGGCAATCAGATCGCCCGCAACTTTTGATGCAACGGCAGCCGGATGTTCGATATACGGGGTCACACCGTTGCGCCGAAATTGGCCTGCGTGTGCTTCCGTCGCTATTTTCTTCGCGAGCGATACGATTTCCTCTTTGATCATGGCGTCACTCTCCGCTTAACGACGCAAAGTTTTGCGACCAAGACGGTCTGGTCGGGCAGCGCATGAGACATCAACTCTTGTGCTTCCATGCTCAATAGCGAGAGGCAGCAGGCTCACGAATGAATGCCCTATCGCTGAAATACTCAAGGCTGCTGGAAGCGAAAAGCTCCACCGTACGGTTGGAGGTGATGAGCCACTGGAAAGTGTAATCCCCACCAAAAGGCAGGCCAACGAACCAAATCTTTGGGGCGCTGGTCTGAATGATTTTTCGTGAAGCGGTATCAAGAGTCGGCAACTGGAGCACCCGACTCCGAACCTGCTCGATAACCTCGGGCGAATCGGCTCGAGGTCGATGGCTTTGTGAACCGGCACAACTACAAAGGAGACTGGCAGTGAGGCAAAGCGCTGGAATTTTAAGGAGTGCTCGCATGATGCGTAGAAGCATGGTTAGCCGACAAAGGTGTCGTTTATCAGTTTCACGGTTTTGGAGGCTAAAGGGTAGTTTTGGGGACGTCCAGAAGGGGTTTTGCAAAACCCGCGTGAGAAGAGGCAGGTCAGGGACGAAAATGGGAGATTTTGAGGGCCGGGCCGCCTAAACGCGGATCTCCGAACGCCGGTAAATGGCCGGTTGACGCGGGGCGATTCGTGGGTAGTCTCTTTCGCTCGTTGCCGCAGGCAGTATCCAAGCCCCGGCTCCTGCGGGGGTGCATCTGACTTCTCTCCGTTCAGTGACGGCTTTGGCCGGCGAACACATTTATTTCCATGCTCAATATTCGTGAATTGAAAATGACTCTCGGGGGGCGCGTGCTCTTCGAGAATGCTTCCTTTGGCGTCAACTACGGCGACCGCGTGGCGCTGGTCGGCCCGAACGGCGCGGGCAAGACGACGTTGTTCTCCATCATCCTCAAGCAGCGGGAACCGGACGCCGGTTTCGTGGAGCGCGATGAGTGGACGATGGTGGGTTATCTGCCGCAGGAAGGCGAAGCGCATGGCGATGAAACCATTCTCGATGTCGCAACGGGGCGAGTGGATGAACTACCGCAACTGGAAAAGCGGCTGCACGAACTGGAGAAGGCAGGAGATGTGTCATCGCCGGAATATCTGGAAGCACACGCGAAGCACGACAAGCTGAACGATCCGCAGGTGGAGACGAAGGCAAAGAAGATGTTGCGCGGCCTCGGCTATCGAGATTCAGATTTCGACCGCAAGGCGAAGGAGATGAGCGGTGGCTGGATCATGCGCGCGCGGCTGGCTCGGCTGCTGGTGATGGAGCCGGACCTGCTGCTGCTGGACGAACCGACGAACCATCTGGATTTGATGGCGCTGCTCTGGTTGCAGAGCTATCTCAAGAATTATTCGGGCGCGGTGCTGCTGATTTCTCACGACCGCGAATTTATGGACGAGATTATCACGCAGGTGCATGAAATCTCCGAGAAGAAGCTCATCGCCTACACTGGCAACTACACTGACTACCTTCGGCAGCGCGAGGAACGTTACGACCAGCAACTGGCGGCCTACAACAATCAGCAGAAGGAAATCAAATCGTTGCAGGAATTCGCCGACCGTTTCCGCTCGGTGACGTCGAAGGCGTCGCAGGCGATGGCGAAGCTCAAGCAGATTGAGCGCATGGAACTGATCGAGAAGCCGATGGCTCCGCGCAAGCCGTTCCGCTTTCAGATACCGCAACCGCCGCGGGGCGGTCAGCGGGCCGCGAAGCTGGAGGGCATCCATATGGCCTATGGGGCGACGAAAGTTTATCAGGGACTCGACCTGCAGATTGAGCGGGGTGAGCGAACGGTGTTGGTCGGGCCGAACGGCGCGGGGAAGTCGACATTGCTCAAGATTCTCGCGGGTGTGGTGGAGTTCCAGCAGGGCGAACGCGACCTCGGACACAATGCGAAGATTGGTTATTTCAGCCAGCATCGCGCGGCGACGCTGGACCCGGAGCGGACCGTTCTGGAAGAGGTTGTGGCCAGTGCGCCGATGATGCGCGAGGAAGAAGCGCGAGCGGTGCTGGGGTCCTTCATGTTTCGCAAGGATGACATCTTCAAGCAGACGAAGGTGTTGAGCGGCGGCGAAAAGAGCCGGCTTAACCTGGTGAAGTTTCTCGTCGATCCGCCGAACCTGCTGCTCATGGACGAGCCGACGACGCATCTGGACATCCACACGGTGGAATCGCTGACGCTGGCGTTAGAGCGTTATGAGGGCACGCTGGTTTTCATTTCACACGACGTGCATTTCATCCGCAAGCTCGCCACCAAGGTGCTGCACGTGAACGCGGGGCAAATCACATCGTATGTGGGCGGCTACGAGTACTTCCTCGAGAAGACAAACGCGCTCGAAGATGCGCGGGCCGCGCTGACGGCGGCATAAGGTGTGGGAAGCGAATAGGGGAACCCACTGTTAACCCCTCCCAAGAGGGGAACATTCAATGCTCAACATTCAACATCCAACGCCGAAGGGGAATCTGTTTTAGATCGGCTGTAAAACGCTCGCGATTACCCGGGTCTGATAAATGCGCTGCGGACGAGGGACCGTCCGCTCTCCGGGGCAGATTTACTCCAGCGCGTTGGCCAGTTCGCTTATGGTGCAAGGTTTGGCAAGCAGCACGTCGATGAATGGAGGAAGCTGGCCGCCTTGTAGTACGAGCCCGGCAAAGCCACTGATCATCACCACGCGCTGGTGCGGATTGAGGACCTTGATCTCCTGCGCCAAGGCATCACCGCGCTTTTGGGGCATGTTGTAATCGGTCACGACAACATCGAATTTCCCGCGCTGGTAGATTTCGAGAGCCTCCTTTCCGTTGACGGCCTCGGTCACTTCGAGGCCAAGACATTCCAACAGCATGCGGAGTACAAGGCGCACGCCCTCTTCATCATCGGCGAGCAGGACGCGTTTGCCTTGAAAATTAAGACTGACAACTTCCATAGATTTTGTCTGCGAATCCCTTCTGCAAATTTGACGATGCTCAGGCGGCATCGTGTTACATGTGATGACAAAGCGGACGCGCTTTGATTGTGACCGTGGGGGATTTTCCTCCGGCGCTCGCACCATCACTCTTGCGAGATGTGATGATGTCCGCAAAATTCATTCCAATGTCAAACCTGTGACTATAAATGAATTAGTTCACCGATGGTCGACAAGTTGTCTGGTGAAGGAACGGCAGCAGGGAGCGCGCATTGCAACTTGCGCGAGCGCGCCGGGTGACGATGCAGATTGCATTGAGTCACACGGAACGTTGGCACGGCTCCGTGTGACTGATGCAAATTTTTTTCTCAAACACTGCGTTCTTTTTGGTCGCGGACAACGCCGGATTGCATGGCGTCGTTTTTGGCGCGCGACTCGGCGCGGAGTTTTTCTTTGAAGGTGACGAGCTTCGCCTGCAATCCCGTATCGCCGGTCGAAATGATCTGAGTGGCAAGCAAACCGGCATTGCGTGCGCCGCCGATGGCGACAGTGGCAACGGGGACGCCGCTGGGCATCTGCACGATGGCGAGCAAAGAATCAAGGCCCTTGAGGGACTTGCTTTCGATGGGCACGCCAATGACGGGCAGGGTGGTGAAGGCCGCAGTTACACCCGGCAGATGCGCGGCGCCGCCAGCACCGGCGATGATGACTTTTATGCCGCGCTTGATGGCGGAGCCCACGTACTCTTCAAGACCCTGCGGGTCGCGGTGGGCGGAGATGACGCGGGCCTCGGAGGCGATACCGAATTCATTCAGCGCGTCGGCGGCTTGTTTCATCGTGGGCCAGTCGGAGTCGCTCCCCATCAGGATGCCGACGAGCGGCGTAGAGTTAGATTTGTTGCTCATAGAAAACAAAGTGCGGCTTTGAAATAGCGGAGCGGAGGAAAAGTTCCAAGCTCCAACATCCAAGCACCAGAGAAATTTCAAACGGTGGTGACTTTCGAGGACGAGAACGAATTGCGACGAACTCGCCGGGTCGGGAGACCGGCACTCCAAACCCTCTAGCGTGCGTAGCGGCGGATGGCTTTTTGCCACCAGAGGGCGAGGGTGGGGCTGGGGCGCAGCCAGGCTTGACGATGGAGCCAGGACATGGCGGCGGCATCGGACAGGAGGCGGATTTTCTCCGCTGGTTTCAAGGCTGCGGGACCTTGCGTGAGCAACTTTTCGGCAAGCGGCAGGGCATCGCCGTGTTGGTCGGCGATTTTGGCCATGGCCTCGGCGTAGACGGGATTCAGTTTCTTCTCGCGCAGAAAGGAGACGTGGATGGCGTTAACGTAGGGATCAAGCACGGCGTCGGTCAGGCCGGAGTTTGGTGCGAACGGGCGCGCGGCGCCTTCGGCTTCCAGTTTCCACATGCGTTCGTGGAGGAAGGCGATCTCATCGGGTGGATGGGTTTCCTCGGGCGTAATAAATAGTCCGAGGTCGCGCGCTTGGTGACCGAGATCGCTACGGGTGGTAAGCACGCTCAACGGCACGGCCAGCAACATGCCGAGCAACACGGGTGAAAACCACCAGAACACCGACGGGTCCAGCCAGAGCACCAATCCGCCCCAGACGAGGCCGATGAACATGTGCCAGCGATGACAGCGGAAAGCGTAAGCCCAAGAGGTGCCGTCAGCACCACGATTTTGCGCGCCCCAATTGACGCCCATGCCCATGAGAATCGTGACAACGAACTGGGTGTGCCAGAGCATTTGTAAAGGTGCGTGCAGGGTGGAAAAGAGCGTTTCGCCCACGGCGCTGGCGATGACTTGCAGTACGCCACCGAAGGCTTTGCGGCGTTTGGAATCCATAGCGAGTTCGAGAATGGCCAGGACCTTGGGGAGGAACAGCACCGCCATGCAAATGATGAAGATGAGGAAACCGTGTGCGGTAGGGCTGATGTCGCCGAGCCAGGGGTTGAATGAACGCACCGCCAGATTGCTCAGTCCTGACATCTTGGTCGACCAGCGGATGTAGCAAAAGGTCAGCATGAACGCCAGCCACAGCGGACTGCTCAGGTAGCCGAAGATGCCCATCAGGAGGTGAATGCGGCTGACGACGCGCAGGCCTTTGGCGAAAACCACCATGCCGTGCTGTAAATTGCCCTGGCACCAGCGGCGATCACGCTGGGCACATTCGATCATGCCTTGCGGGCCTTCTTCGTAGCTGCCTTCAAGGTCGTAGGCGAACCACACGCGCCAGTTCTCTTTCAGCATCAGTGCGGCCTCGACGAAATCGTGGCTGAGAATCGAGCCGCCGAACGGCTTGCGCCCGGGTAGTTGCGGCAGGTCACAGAACTGCATGAACGGCTCGGTGCGGATGATGGCGTTGTGGCCCCAATAGTTACCGGAACTCAGCGTCCAGAAGTTCAGGCCGGAAATGAAAATCGGCGCGTAAAGGCGGTTGGCGAATTGCTGCATGCGCCCGAAGAGGGACTCGGCATTCACCAAGGCGGGCACGGTCTGGATGAGGCCGACGTGCGCGTTGGCTTCCATCATCTGGACAAGGCGGACGATGGTTTCGCCACGCATGAGGCTGTCAGCATCGAAGCAGATGAAGTAGCGGTAGCGGCGGCCCCAAGTATTCAGGAAGTCGCGCACGTTGCCGCTTTTCTTCGCCTCGTTATTGAAACGGCGGCGGTAGTGGATGCGACCGAGGGCCCCGAGTTCACGGATGAGTCCATGCCAGCGGCGCTCTTCCTCGATCCATTTGTCGGAGTCGGTCGAGTCGCTGAGGATGAACAAGTCGAAGCGATCAAGGTGGCCGGTCTGGCGGAGTGATTCGTAGGTGGCGCGGACGCCCTCGTAAACACGGGCCACATCTTCGTTATAAATCGGGACGATGATGGCGGTGCTCGCGCCTTCGATGGATTGCTTGCTGTAATCGGCAAAGCTCGTGATGCGGGCCTTGTCGCCGAAAACACGCAGGAAAAATCCAAAAATGCCATGCACGCAACCGATGGCCGCGAGGAGGAAGAGAATGATGAACAGCACCAGCAGCACCGTGCGCGAGGCCGACCAGCCAGTGCGCCAGAGCAGGTCCGCAAACATGAGAGACACCGCGCCGGTCAGCAGGAAGGCACAGGAGTAGAAGAAGAAGATGCGCACGCCGCGCCGCAAAACCGGCAGATTGACGACAACCGGTTCAGGCCCGGAAGCAGGCTGAGCGTTTGTAGGGGCGGTGGGCATTTAGTTGCGGTGCGACCACCAGAAAAGGGCGATAAGGATCAGCGCAAACAGGATCCAGATGCTGATCATCTTGGAGAATTTCACCTCGCGAATGCTCGTGATCGTGGTGATGGGGCCGAGGTGGAGTTCGCGCGGGGTCATTTGCGATAGTTGGAAATCGGGGCCGGCGCGGAGATAGGCTTCGCGCATGGCTTTTACAAATTCTTCGGGCCAAGGGCCGGGGCGCAAGAATTGATCCTGCCATCGGCCCGGCATGTCAGCGAGCAGCAGGGCGAGGCGGCCACGGGTGGAAAGCATCTGGTCGCGGTTGGTGGGGGGCTCTTGCAAGACTTCCGCGAACCATTCGGTCACGACATGGTCCATCTCTTCGGCGGCGAGTTCAGAGGCTGAGCGTTGCGGATCATCAGCGGCGCGGCGCATGGCGCGACCGATGACGAGCGAGACCATCTGGCCGAGGAGGACTTTGTTCCGGACGCGCAGAGAGTTGAAGTAGCTCTCCACCTTGGCGTAGGCGGTGTTCCACTCGTCAAGCGAACGGCCAGCGAGTTTGCCGGGCGATTCGGTCCAACCCAAGGTTGGGTTCATGGCGGGCTCCACAAATACGTCCAAGTCTCAGTTACGTTTTCGTCGCCTTTTTTGAGCGTGCAGCGCAGGTCGATGGTGTCCTTGTTATCGGGCTTGGGTTGCATCTTGAGAATAACGCGCCACGTGCGGTCAAAAGGATTGCGGAAAAGCTGGCTCTCGGTGATGGCTCCGTTCGGGCTGCAATAGGAGATCACCTGCGGTGGGTCGGCTTCCGTCAGGGTGTCGAGCTTGGCGCCTTTGAAATCCAGGCAGATCTCGCGCTTACTCTTGTCCCGTCCATCCGCTCCGATGCGGGTGGCGATGACATTATTCTCCGGCATGCGCTTGTCTTCACGCGCCCAGAACATGGTGTAGCCGTAACGGAACGGCTGCAATGGCTCGGGCTTTTTCTTGGGGTCAAAAAAGGCCACGATGTTGTCGAGCCCCTCGTAGCCGGTGCTTAGCTCGACGAGGTGGACTTCGCCTTCACCCCAGCTTCCGCGCGGTTCAATCCACACGCTCGGGACCATGTGGTAATGGTTGAAGATGTCCTGATAGTTGTTGAAGTTGCGGTCGCGCTGAAGCAGGCCGAAGCCGCGGATGCCCTTGGTGGCGAATTTTTGATGGCGCATGACCGAGGCATTGTTCAACGGGCGCCAGAGCACTTCGCCGTTGTCCATGCGCATCAACAATCCATCGCTGTCGTGAACTTCGGGGCGGTAATCATCGAACTTGCGCTCGGAGTTTTCGCCGAACCAGAACATGCTCGTGAGCGGCGCCATGCCGAGAGTTTTAACGGGCATGCGGCCCGGGATGACCGTCTGAGCGTCCTTGTTCTCGCGGAGATACAGTACGGTCTCAATGTCCGCGATGGTCGTATCACCGGGTTGGATGGTGAAACTAAATGCAGCGACGCAACTGACGCTGTCGAGGATGGCATAAAGGCGTACGCGGTCGTCGTCGCGATGCGGCTTGCCGAGCCACCAGTCAGTGAAGATGGGAAACTCCTCGCCGCGATCCGTTTCGCCGGAGTCGATGGCGAGGCCGCGAGCGGACTGTCCGTAGCGCTGGCCTTTGCCGAGCAATCGGAAGTAACTCGCGCCCAGAAACGAACCTAGCTCGTCATACTTTTCCTTCTCGTTGAGCTCGGTCAGAAGACGGAATCCGGCATAGCCCGTGTTGGCGGGAATCTTTTTTGCAATCTTGAGACTGCGATAGTCGAAGAATTCCTGGACGAAGCGGATGGGCTGGGAATGCGTCAGTGTGAATTCGGAGACGTGAATAGGCTCCTGATAAAGATAACCGGGGTGAAAGAACTCCACGCGAAAGGGCAGTTGATCCGAAGCCCAGAGGGCATTCTCGTGGCGGAACTGGATTTCCCGATACTTGTCGTAGTCCAGATTGTCCTGCTTCAACACGTCGGGCAGTTCGCCACGCGGCGAGTGGAATGGCTTGTGGGCCCGTTCCTCAGCCACCTTCGCCACGTAGTCCAAGGTGACCTCGGCGGCCATCAGCCGCACCGTAACGACCACCTGCAGAATCGCCATCACCGCAAACTTCAGTTTGCCCAAGCTCCTCATATCGTGGCGCAAGGAGACGCGAAAACTGCCCGATTTGCAAGATTGCTGCGGATGAAGGTGTATTTATCCTGCTTTAAAGTATTGCCAAGCAACGATTTAGAATGTAGCTCATGCGAACTCGCTGCGGCTCCACAGTTGACGCGCCCGCAGCCGGTGCGAAACTCGCGACGTCCGATGACCACGGCCAATAAAGTCACCATCCTGCGGATCTTGCTCACGCCATTCTTCGTGGTGGAGGTGCTGTATTACGTGAACACGGGCAATGAACTGCACCGTCTGTTGGCTCTGGTAACGTTCGCGGTGGCCGCCATCTGCGATGGTGTCGATGGCTACATCGCGCGGCGTTACAATCAGAAGAGCGAACTGGGCGCAATTCTTGACCCTCTCGCCGACAAACTTCTGCTCGTCAGCGGCGTGGTGGTGTTGAGCTTTGACCATACACCGCAATTAGGGCGCATCCCGCTTTGGTTGACGGGCACTATCATCGGGCGCGACGTGGTACTGTTGCTCGGGTTGATTGTGATTTACATGACCGTTGGAAAAGTGAAGGTGCGTCCGCACATGGTCGGAAAATGCGCCACCGTCTTGCAGATGGCGTCCGTGCTCTGGATTCTGCTGAAGTGGCCTGCCGCTGTACTGAACTACATTATTTGGGGCGCCGCGATATGCACGGGCGTCTCGGGTTTGTTGTATATCTTTGACGGCATGAAGCAACTGGGTTCACATCCGGCGAGTAGTCCGACGGTCGAGGGGGAAAGGGAGTAGTGGAGTGAAGGAGTGATGGAGTATTGGTTTGCTCTGCGCGGACTATTTTTTAGCATCACCGCACTACTCCGTTACTCCAACACTCCAATTTTTCTCATGGCTAAAGAACTCGAACTCAAACTTAAGGAAGGCGATAAGGCTCCGGCCTTTAACGCGGCGACCAGCGGCGGCGGCAAGCTCTCGCTGGCGGACTTCAAAGGTAAGAACGTTATTCTCTATTTCTATCCGAAAGACGACACGCCCGGTTGCACCAAGGAAGCATGTGCGTTTCGCGATGACTTCGCTGCATTCAAGGAGAAGGGGGCGGTTGTGCTCGGCGTCAGTCCGGACTCGGTGAAGTCACACGACAAATTCGTCACCAAGTTCAAACTGCCGTTCACGCTCCTCGCGGATGAGGACAAGTCCATCGTGCAAGCTTACGGCGTCTGGGGCGAGAAGGTGTTCATGGGCCGCAAATACCTGGGCGTGCATCGGGTGACGTTTCTCATAGGGCCGGACGGCGTCATCAAGAAGATCTGGCCCAAGGTCAAACCGGAGGAACACGCGGCGGAAGTGCTCCCGGCCATTTGACATCGTAGGGGGCAACCGCTAACAATTGCGGCCCGTTCGCAAACTCAGAACCATTAAAACAAAACATAATTATGGCACTCGCAGTCGGAACCAAAGCACCTGATTTCTCCCTCAAGTCCAAGAACGCCACCGGGCTCGTGGACGTGAAGCTCTCGAACAACTTCGGCAAGAAGAACACGGTCGTGGTTTTCTTCCCCCTCGCTTACACCAGCGTTTGCACGGCTGAAATGTGCGATGTCACCACCGGTTTGTCGGCTTACTCGGCACTGAACGCGGATGTCATCGGCATCAGCGTGGACAGCCCGTTCACGCTGGAGGCGTGGGCGGCGAAGGAAAAGATCCAGCTCACCCTGGCCAGCGATTTGAACAAAACCACCATCAAGGCCTACGACGTGGTGTTTCCAATGCTCGCCGGTGTGGGTGATACGGCCGCGCGCGCGGTGTTCGTCGTGGACAAGGCGGGCGTCATCCAATACGCCGAGCAGACCCCGACGCCGAAGGATTTGCCGAACTTCAATAAGGTGAAGGAAGTGCTCGGGACGTTGAAGTAAACCAGACCGAAATAGTTTCATAAACGGGCGGGATTTATCTCCCGCCCGTTTTCTTTTGGATAGGAGCGCGGACAGCCTTGTCCGCGAGACTGGTAACATAAAGCAGGCTTTTGGGCATCACCTGCTGCTGGCCACGTGGGAGAAAAGAACTCGCGGACTCGGCGGTCCGCGCTCCTGCCGTTCGCTTGACACCCCGCCTGCTAATCTTCATTTTCAGTTGCCCGACGGATGCGTGATGCGTTGTCGGGTAAGAATTTCTTTCCAGCACAGTGGGATCCGAAGCTTGGAATTCACGTGACTTGAAGTCGCGGCC
>JADMIO010838876.1_pt1 | contig 69930 bp, 64 predicted proteins | sample 8958161 | NCBI WGS metagenome assembly JADMIO01 (sample SAMN16585339, study PRJNA669376) | soil metagenome | isolation source: Crop rotation soil | place: USA: Cullars Rotation, Alabama | collected 2011 | reverse complement strand
GCCGCGACTTCAAGTCACGTGAATTCCAAGCTTCGGATCCCACTGTGCTGGAAAGGCCGCCAGCAAAAGCCGTCACCGCCGAACGTGCTGCTCATTCAGGCCGACGACCTCGGGTACGGCGATCTCAGCGCTTACGGACAGGCGCGCTTTGCCACCCCTTCACTCGACCGGCTCGCGCGAGAAGGCATCCGCTTCACCGAGTACTACGCAGGGACGACAGTCTGTGCCCCGTCGCGGACGACGCTGATGACCGGGCTGCACACCGGTCACGCATGGATTCGCGGGAATGGCGATATTCCGTTGCGCACGGAGGACGTCACCATCGCAGAAGTGCTGCGCGACGCCGGCTACCGTACCGCGGTGATAGGGAAGTGGGGCCTCGGATCTCCGGGCACCACCGGAATGCCCGATCGACAGGGGTTCGATTACGCCTTCGGCTTCCTCGATCATCGCCACGCCCATCGCCAGTACACCGATCACCTCTGGCGGAATGGCGAGCGAGCCGCGACCGATCTCGAGCGCGACTATGTGAACGACCTGTTCACGAAGGAGACGACGGAGTTCATCCAGCGCAGCGATGACCGTCCGTTTTTCGTCTACCTCAACTACACCGTTCCGCACGCGGAGTTGCGCGCGCCCGAAGACTCGATGAGCGCGGTGCGCGGCCGCTTCCCCGAAAAACCCTTTGAGAATCCCAAAGCCGATGCCAGGCCTGTAGGCGCCAGCCCTGAACTGCCCACGCTCGGGTACCGGTCGCAGCCGGAACCGCATGCGGCGTTCGCGGCGATGATCACGCGCATGGATCGCGACATCGGACGGCTTGCCGATCTCCTGCGCTCGCGAGGGATCGACCGCAACACGTTGATGATGTTCATCAGCGACAACGGCCCGCACGAAGAGGGAGGCGGCGACCCTGTGTTCTTCAAGAGCGCGGGACCGCTTCGCGGCATCAAGCGCGACCTCTATGAAGGAGGCATTCGAGTGCCGATGATCGCCAGCTGGCCCGGCACGATACCCGCGGCCCGCGTGAGCAATCACCCGTGGGCGCATTGGGATATGCTGCCGACATTGGCCGACATCGCGGGCGCTCGAACACCATCAGGCATCGACGGCCTCTCGATGGCGCGCGCGCTGCGAGGACAGGAGCAGACGGCGCACGAGTTCCTGTACTGGGAGTTTCACGAGCGCGGCTTTCAGCAGGCGGTGCGGATGGGGCCGTGGAAAGCGATTCGCCTGAAAAACGGCGCTCCCCTCGAGCTTTACAACCTGACGGCTGATCCGGGTGAGAAGAGCGACGTGGCGGCAACCAACCCGCTTGTCGTGACACGAATCGAGGACTATTTGAAGAACGCGAGAACGGAGTCGGCCCGCTGGCCGGTCAAGTGATGCCGACCAGGCGCGACTTTCTCATCGGTGCCGCGTCGCTGGCGACGGCCGCGCTGGCTGAGAGACCGTCGGCTGCCCAGGTCAGGCCGGGGCAGACGTGGGATAGCGGCGACGTCGTCCATCTGTTGCCCGCCGCATCCCATGAACGGTTCCTGATCAAGGCATCTTTCAGGGCACCTCACCGTGAACCGCCGGTTCTGCTTGCTGGCTCCCGAAAAATTCCAGGGCGCGCCGGCGACACGCTCGGATTCTTCTGGACCTTCGACGCGGCCGGCCTCGAGCCTCGCCGCTCTTACACGCTGCAGATCCTCGACGCGCGCGGAGGTGCGCTCTGTGCTCCGTGGCAGCTGTCGACGTTCCCGTCGCCCGGCGACAGCCCGAAGAGTGTCAGGGTTCTGATCTATTCCTGCGCCGGCGGCCACGATGTCCTGCCCGACCACAGGCCGACCGATGTCAGCACGCACCGGTTCCTCACACTTGCGGTCCGGCGGCGCATGCTCGAGCGGGCCATGTCCTTCGCTCCCGACGCCGTCGTCGCGAACGGAGACCACATCTACTGGGACCTCCGCACGGAGCGCGCCGATCTGCTTGGCGCCTCTCCGGCCGCAAAGGCGCATGCCGGCGTATTCAATCGCGCCGAGCGGGTGCTGGGTACGGCGAACGAGCAGGTGTTGAAGAAAGCCGTAGGGCCGCAGATCGCGGAGTTGTACGGCACGACGATGCGGTCGACGCCGGTGTTTTTCCTGCAGGACGATCACGATTATTTCGAGAACGACGAGGCCGACGACAAGCTCGTGACGTTTCCTCCGGACGCGTTCATGCTCGATCTGGCGCGCGCCTCACAGCGCTTGTACTACCCGGAGTTTCTGCCGGACGCACATCGCAGTGGTCTTCCGTCGACATCATCGGCGGATCAGCCGGCCGGCACTTCCGAGAGCTTCGGCACGCTGAGGTACGGCAAGCTGCTCGAGTTGCTGATGTACGACTGCCGGCGCTACATGACATTGACGGGGTCCAGCGCGACCTTCATCCCGCCGGTCGTCGAGCAGTGGCTCAAAGGACGCATGGCCGGCTCCGATGCGACGCACGTCGTCAACATGCCGTCGACGCCGCCGGGCTGGAGCGCCGGCAAATGGGGCGAGTGGTATGCCGATATGGACAACGGCAGCCAGGGTTTGACGACAAAGATTCCCAAGGCGTACTGGCAATCCGGCTGGCGGCTTCAGCACGACCGCCTGCTGCGCTCAGCATCCGAAATGCGCGGTCGAATCCCGCTGTTCGTCAGCGGCGACCTCCACGCACTCGGCGAAGCGCGTATTCTCGAGACCTCCGGCATCAATCTGCGATCGAATCCGGTCATTTCTGTGCTGCCTGGCCCGGTTGGAACGGGACGGCCGGGATGGGCATCTCTCGTGCGAGGTCTGCGCCCCATTCCACCCGCCGGCCTCGAGGTAGAGGAAGGACTGCCCGCGCTGGAGGAAAACGGGTTTACGATTGCCGACTTCACCCCCGAGCGCGTGACGTTGCGCTATTTTCGCTGGTCCCTCGGGCAGCCGGAGGCCGCATTGGACACGCTGGAGCCATTTCGCGTGACGAATCTGGTTACGCGAGGCTGATGAACGCATACATGAATCGACGATCGCTGCTCACCACAGGTGCGAAGGCGGCCGCTGCCGCGGCGTTGTTCCCGCGCGCTCTCGAAGCGGCTCCCAAACTCCGCGTCACGACGCTCGAGCTGCTGCCCATGCGCGCGACCGAGCGAACCGTGTGGCTCTTCGTTCGTCTCGGAACGGACGCTGGACTGACCGGGCTTGGTGAAGCCTCCGATGCGTTCGGCTTCGCGAATACGTCCCAGAAGAACGCCGCGCAGATGGAGTCAGAGCTCCGCGCATTTTTCCGCATCGCCGAAGGGAAGTCGCCGCTCGAAATCGCCGCATACCGGCGCGAGGGAGAGCGGCTCGCGACGGGCCGCGGCCTGATTCCGGCGACGGCGTACAGCGCGATCGAGCAGGCTCTCTGGGATCTTTCAGGCAAGGCGCTCGATGTGCCGGCCTACAGCCTGTTTGGAGGAAAGCTCCGGGACAGCCTGGCTGTGTACGCCAATGTAAATCGCGCGACGCGGCCGCGCACCCCCGAGGGATTTGCGGCCACTGCACTGAAGGCCGTAAAGGAAGGCTTCCGTGCCGTGAAAGCCGCTCCGTGGGATGGCTTTCCAACACCCACTTCGCCGGCCCCTGCAATAGAAGCCGCCGTCGAGACCGGCATCGCGAGCGTCGTGGCCATGCGCGAGGCCATTGGACCGGACATCGAGCTGATGGTCGACTGCCACAGCTTCTTCAACGTAGAGCTCGCCGAGCGCGTCGCACGCAGGCTCGAGCCACAGAAGCTGGCGTGGTACGAAGAGCCTGTACCGCCAGAGCGTGTTGAGGAAACGCTCGAGATTCGCAAGCGCATTCCTCAGCCGATGGCGGGCGGAGAGATCCTCTTCGGCGTGGCCGGCTTCGCGCCGCTCTGCCGCACGCGTGCCGTGCACGTGATCATGCCGGACGTCAAACACTGCGGCGGCCTGCTCGAGCTCACGCGCATCGCCGCAATGGCCGAAGCGGACGGCATCGAAGTGGCGCCGCACAATCCGAGCGGCCCCGTCTCGACGGCCGCGAGCGTTCAGGTCTGCGCGGTCCTGAAGAATTTCCGGCTGCTCGAGCTCCAGTGGGGAGAGGTGGACTGGCGATCGGAAGTTCTTCAACCACACGAGCTGTTCGTCAAGGGCTCGATCGCCGTTCCCGATCGTCCAGGGTTCGGTATCGAGCTGAATGACAAGATCGTCCGGGCACATCCGGTGTAACGCCATTCAGGAGGAGATTCGTATGCGCATCGCATTTGTTCTTGCGGCGGCCGTGTGCGTTACAACCGCGCTGCTGGCGCAGGCCAAAGTCAATCCAACCGACCCGCAACCGAGCTGCAACATGTGCCCGGGTACCTACATCCCGCTCTCCGAGCTTGATGCCTACACGAAAAAAGCGATGGCGGAGAAGCTGACCGACCAGCAGATGAGGGACATTGACATCGGCAAAGCCCATGTCGGCATCGGGATGGTGTATCGCGGCAAGCTCGACAAGCCGCTGCCGAACTCGGTCGCCGAACACGATCTGGTGAGCGAGGTCTATCACATCATCTCGGGCTCGGCGACGCTCGTCCTCGGCCCCGACATCGTCAATCGGCAGCGCCGCCCGGCGACGCTTCGCACCGTCGTCGAGTACAACGGGCCGGGCAACAACGGATCGGAGATTCGAAACGGGGTGGCGCACAACATCAAGGCGGGCGATGTCGTCGTGATTCCAGCCGGCACGGGGCACTGGTTCACGAAAATCGACGATCACATCAACTATCTGATGATCCGCGTGGATCCCGACGAGGTGACGCCGCTCAAGAGCGAGTCGCAGTCGAAGGAATATCTGAGCAAGCCGGCGCCGGCGGACAAGTAATCGATGAAGCCGTTTCCTGAGCCGACGCTCACGCTCCGACGCGAGCTCGGGAAGTGGGATCTCACCGCTATCGGCATCAATCAGACGATCGGCAGCGCCATTTTCATCCTGCCGTCGCAGGTCGCCGCGCAGATCGGAAACTGGAGCCCGCTCGCGTTTGTGGCGATCGGGCTTGCGTCGCTGCTCGTCGCGCTGTGCTTTGCCGAAGTAGGCAGCCGGTTCGAACGGACCGGCGGACCGTATCTCTATACCCGCGCAGCCTTCGGACGATTCGTCGGGTTCGAGGTCGGGTGGATGCAGTGGGTCACGCGCGTGACCAGCCAGGCCGGCGTCGCGAATGGCATCGTGCTCGCCCTGGGTTTCTACTGGCCGGCATTTACGACAGGCGCCGGCCGTGCGATCACGCTCACGGTCATCACTCTCGCCATGGGATGGATTAACCTGCGCGGCATCCGGTTGAGCGCGTTTGCGATTGACTTCTTCACGATTGCCAAACTGCTGCCGCTCACGCTCTTCATCCTCGTCGGGCTCTGGTTCGTCGACGCCAGCCGCCTCTCGCCGTCGGGTGCGGTCTCGCTGACGCAGATCTCGACGGCGGCGCTCCTCTTGATTTTCGCTTTCGGCGGCTACGACGTCATCGGCGTGCCGGCAGGCGAGGCCGCGGACCCGCGCAAGCACCTGCCATTTGCGTTCGTCGGCACGATTCTCACCGTGACCGCGGTCATGACATTGGCGCAAATCGTGACGCTCGGCACGCTGCCGAATCTGCTGTCGTCGAAGACGCCGCTGGCCGATGCGTCGATGCTCTTCGTCGGCTCCATCGGCGCGCTGATCATCAGCGCGGGATCGGTTGCGTCGATGACGGGCAACAACCTCGGCGGGGTGCTCACCGGTTCGCGCATGCTCTTTGCGCTCGCCGAGAACGGCGAGCTGCCGCGCTTTTTCGCGAAGATTCACCCGCGCTACCGCACGCCGTCCAATGCTGTCATCTTCACGACGTTGGTGGCGCTGGGCCTTGCGTTGTCTGGATCGTTCGTCATACTGGCCGTGGCCAGCGCGGTCGCGCGGCTTATCACGTACACCGGCGCCTGCGCGGCGACGCTCCGGCTGCGATCACGGCGGTTCGAACGGAGTGTCGGGCCGGCGACGTTCGTGATTCCGCTGGGCCCGACCGTACCGCTGCTGGCGATTGCCGTGTCGCTGCTGATCCTTGCGGGCGCGACGAGCGCTCAGCTGCTCGGCGGCGCGGCTGGGCTGGCGGCAGGAGCGGCGCTATTTTTCGTGAATGGCAGATTGCGGGGTTCGCGATGAAAGACAAGACGAGCGTGTTCACAGCGAACGGTGAGATTCAGGCGCAGCAGGTTCAAGGATTCCTGGAAGCCGCAGGCATCGCCAGCGAGTTACGAGGGGAGTCGCTTCGAAAGACGCACGGGCTCACGATTGACGGTCTCGGGATGGTGGAGATCGTCGTCTCGATCGAGGATGAAGCACAGGCACGGGCGCTTCTGGCGTCAGCCGAGCAGGGAACGTTCCGGCTCGATGATGATGCGCAGGTGTAAGGCGCCTCTCTGCGACTAGTTGATCACGCTAATGCCGGTCGGCATGGAAGGCGGACCAGCTCCGGCGGCCTGGGCGATCGTCACGGTCCGTCCCGCAATCGTCAGCGTCCCTGAGCGCGAGTTTGTCGACGTGTTTGCAGCGACGCTGTATGCGACCGTGCCGTTGCCGGCGCCTTTGCTGCCAGCCGTCACGGTAATCCAGTTGGTGTTGTTGCTGACGCCGGTCCAGCCGCAGCCTGCGGTCGTGGTGACGGCGGCCGAGTGCGATCCGCCGGCCGCCAGCACGTTTTGTGTCGTCGGCGCGACGCTGTAGGCGCACACGCCGGCCTGAGTGAGGGTCACGGTGACGCCGGCGATGATCAGGGTGCCGGCGCGCGGACTGGTGGACGTATTGGCGGCAGCGGTATAGCTCACCGCGCCATTGCCGGTGCCGTTGCTTCCCCCCGTCACGGTGATCCAGCTGGGGCTCTGACTGACGCCTGTCCACGCACAACCGCTCGTCGCCGTGACCGTTATCGTGTACGACCCGCTGGTTGCGGGGACGCTCGGTGACGTAGGAGAGACGTTGAAGCTGCAGGCACCGCCTCCCGTGAAGCTGAACGTATTCGACAGCGTGCTGCGCGCCACGCCGCCTGGACCCGCTGCTGCCACATCGGCCGTGTAATTCGTCCCTACGATGGGCCATCCGAGGAACGCGGCCGTCATGTCGATCGTGATGGTCCCGGTGCCGTCCGGGGTTGGTTTTCCAATGGAGACCGTCTGGAACGGCTGAGATGCGCCGAGGATGTAGAGGCCTATCTCATAGGATTGAACCAGTGTCGAGTTGTGATCTGAAGATGCCGTGAAAACTGCTCTGGAGGGGTTTACTGTCGCCTGAGCTGCTGCGTGAGAAGGCCACACGCCCAGCAGCCCGGCGAGCACGGCCCCGCAGAACTTCTTGCGCCACATGACCATTTGAAAAAATTTCATGAGTGGCAGAAAAAATCCGGCGTCATCATAAACCAGCGCGTAGATCCCTGAAAACTAGTTGGTCACCGCAAAGCCGGTCGGCTTGGACGGCGGCGGTGCAACAGCTGCAACTTGAGTGATTGTCACGGTCCGTCCCGCAACCGTCAGGGTCCCGGTGCGCGTACCGGCGGCTGTATTGGCCGTGACGGTGTAGGCAACCGTGCCGCTGCCCGTGCCATTGCCACCGCTCGTAATGGTGATCCAACTCGTGTTGTTGCTCACGCCAGTCCAGCCGCAGCCGCTCGTCGCAGTGACCGCGGCCGAGTACGCCCCGCCGGCCGTCACCACGCTTTGCGTGGTTGGCGCGACGGTGTAATTGCACGTGCCGGCCTGCGTGACCGTGACCGTCTGTCCGGCAATCGTCAGCGTTCCCGTGCGGGCCGCGCCCGTATTGGCGGCGACGTTGTAGGTCACGCTGCCAGGGCCGGTGCCGCTGCTGCCGCTCGTCACTGTGATCCACGTTGTGTTGTTGCTGACGCCGGTCCAGTTGCAGCCACTGGTCGTACTTACGGTCGCCGTTTGCGGTCCGCCTGCCGCGGTCACATTGACCGTCGTCCAAGCGACGCCGAAACCGCACACGCCCGCCTGCGTCACGGTCACGGTGAGACCGGCGACCGTCAGCGTCCCGGCGCGGGGGCTGGTCGACGTATTTGCGGCGACGTTATAGCTCACGGTGCCGTTGCCAGTGCCACTGCTGCCGCCAGTGACGGAGATCCAGGTCGTGCTATTGCTGACGCCGGTCCAGCCGCAGCCGCTGGTCGTGGTGACGGCGGCCGAGTGCGACCCGCCCGCCGCGAGAACATTCTGGGCCGTCGGTGTGACGGCGAAGTTACACGTGCCGGCCTGCGTCACGGTCGCGGTCACGCCGGCGATCGTCAGCGTCCCGCTGCGCGGGCTGCTGGACGTATTGGCGGCGACGTTATAACTCACGGTGCCGTTGCCAGTGCCACTGCTTCCACCCGTGACGGTGATCCAGCTCGTGCTATTGCTCACGCCGGTCCAGCCGCAGCCGCTGGTCGTGGTGACGGCGGCCGAGTGCGATCCGCCCGCCGCAAGAACATTCTGGGCCGTGGGTGTGACTGTGAAGTTGCACGTGCCGGCCTGCGTCACGGTCGCGGTCGCGCCGGCGATCGTCAGCGTGCCGGTGCGCGGATTGGTGGAGGTATTGGCGGCGACCGTGTAACTCACGGTGCCGTTGCCGGTGCCGCTACTGCCGCCAGTAATACTGATCCAGCTGGTGTTGTTACTGACGCCGGTCCAGCCACAGCCGCTCGCCGTCGTGACGGTGGTCGAGTGCGATCCGCCAACCGCCAGCACGCTTTGTGTCGTCGGCGAGACAGTATAGGCGCACATGCCGACCTGCGTGACCATTACCGTCACGCCAGCGATCGTCAGCGTGCCGGTGCGCGCCGCGGTCGAGGTATTGGCGGCGGCGGTGTAACTCACCGTGCCATTGCCGGTGCCATTGCTGCCGCCGGTCACGGTGATCCAGGTCGTGTTATTGCTGACGCCGGTCCAGCCGCACCCTGCGGTCGTAGTGACCGCGGCCGAGTGGGAGCCGCCTGTTGCCAGCACGTTTTGTGTCGTTGGCGTGACCGTGTACGCGCACACGCCGGGCTGTGTAACTGTTGCTGTCTGACCGGCAATCGTCAGCGTGCCTGTGCGCGGCGTGGTCGAGGTATTGGCGGCGACGGTGTAATTCACGGTGCCATTGCCGGTGCCTGTACTGCCGCCCGTCACGGTGATCCAGGTCGTGTCGTTGCTGACGCCAGTCCAGCCGCACGCGGCGGTCGTGGTGACGGCCGCTGAGTGCGCCCCGCCAGCTGCCGGCACGCTTTGCGTGGTCGGCGCGACGGTGTAAGCGCACGCGCCGGCCTGCGTGACCGATGCCGTCTGGCCGGCGATCGTCAGCGTGCCGGTGCGCGGCGTGGTCGATGTATTGGCGGCGACGGTGTAATTGACCGTGCCATTGCCGCTTCCACTGCTGCCGCCCGTCACGGTGATCCACGTCGTGTTGTTGCTGACGCCGGTCCAGTCGCAGCCGCTCGTCGTGGTTACAGCGGCCGAGTGCAATCCGCCAACCGCCAGCACGCTTTGCGTCGTCGGCGCCACGGTATAGGCGCACGCGCCAGCCTGCGTGAGCGTTAAGGTCACGCCAGCGATCGTCAGCGTGCCGGTGCGCGGCGTAGTCGACGTATTGGCGGCGGCGGTGTAACTCACAGTGCCATTGCCCGTACCACTGCTGCCGCCGGTCACGGTGATCCAGGTCGTGTTATTGCTGACGCCGGTCCAGCCGCACCCGGCGGTCGTGGTGACGGCGGCCGAGTGCGAGCCGCCCGTTGCGAGCACGTTTTGCGACGTCGGCGCGACGGTGTAGGCGCACGCGCCGGCCTGCGTGACGGTCACCGTCACCCCGGCGATCGTCAGGGTCCCGGTGCGTGGGCTGGTCGACGTATTGGCGGCCACCGTGTAGCTGACCGTACCATTGCCCGTGCCATTGCTTCCGCCCGTTACGGTGATCCAGCTGGTGTTATTACTGACGCCCGTCCACGCACAGCCGCTCGTCGCTGTAACCGTGGTCATGTACGACCCGCTTGTTGCGGGGACGCTTGGCGAAGTGGGAGAGACATTGAAGCTGCAGGCGCCGCCCCCCGTAAAGCTGAACGTATTCGACAGTGTGCTGCGCGCCACACCGCCTGGACCGACAGCTGCCACATCGGCCGTGTAGTTCGTCCCTACGATGGGCCAGCCGAGAAATGCGGCGGTCATGTCAATCGTGATGGTCCCGGTGCCGTCCGGGGTTGGTTTTCCAAGGGAGACTGTCTGGAATGGCTGGGATGCGCCGAGTATGTAGAGGCCTATCTCGTAGCTTTGGACCACGGGAGTCCCGCTCCCATCAGTAGCACTGTGATCGGCAGATGCATTGAACTGCGCTCGGGTGGGGTTCACCGTCGCCTGTGCTGCTGCGTGCGACGGCCATACACCCAGTAGCCCGGTGAGCGCGACGAGACAGCGAAAGAGTTTCGCCCGATGGAACATTTACCCAAGCTCCCAGAATTGGAAATATCCGGGGAGGGATATTCCGTCGGCGCGTCGCCGTGCATGATCTGCGCCACCTGTTTCCCGCGGGAAATTCAGAAAGCTAGGGATAAGTTTTGGAAAATCGATTCTGTAATCGTGGGATTTCAGAGGGACGTCGTTTCAACTTTGTCTCGCCAACCACGATGCTGTCAGCGAGCGGGCAGAACATTAGTGCTAGCAGGAATTGCCAACCATGTAATTTTTACACACTGGACTTCCGGTCGGCGAGGACGAGCTCGGCGCCTTTTTCCGCGATCATGTACGCGGGCGCATTCGTATTGCCGGACGTGATTCTCGGCATGATCGACGCATCGATCACTCTCAAGCCCCCGACGCCGCGCACGCGAAGGCGTTGGTCGACGACCGCCATTGCGTCGTGTCCCATTCTGCACGTGCCCACCGGATGGAAGATCGTCGTGCCGAGCTCGCCCGCGGCATTCGCCAGTTCCTCGTCTGTCTGAGCAGCAGTACCGGGCCGGAATTCTTCCGGCTCGAATCGCGAGAGAGCCCTGGCCGACATGATGCGCCTCGTGTATCGCATGGCATCGACGGCGATCCGGCGATCGTCGGGATCGCAGAGATAGTTGAGCTTGATCTCGGGGTACGCAGCCGGATCGGGCGATACGATGCGCACCCAGCCGCGCGATCGAGGCCGCAGGTTGCAGACGCTCGGCGTGATGGCAGGAAATCTGTGGAGCGGATCGCCGAATTTGTCGAGCGACAGCGGCTGCACGTGCCATTCGATATTGGCGGTCGGCTGGCTCGGATCGCTCTTGCCGAAGGCGCCCAGCTGAGAGGGCGGCATTGTCAAGGGCCCGGTCTTGAACAGCACGTACTCGAGTGCCATCCCCGCCTTTCCGATCAGGCTGTTCGCGCGCTCGTTCAGGGTTGAGGTATTCCTGACCTTGTACTGCATCCGAATCTGCAGATGGTCGTGCAGGTTTGCGCCGACTCCTGCGAGATCGTGAGCGGGCGCAATACCTTTTTCCATCAAGAGTGCGGCAGGACCGACGCCCGAGAGCTGCAGCAATTGAGGCGACCCGATGCTGCCCGCGGCCAGAATGGTCTCGCAGGTTGCCTGCGCGAAGCACCGGCCCTCACGCGGGTGCGAGAACTCGATCCCTTCGGCCCGCAGCGCGCCCTGACGTCCGCCCATCCGCACGCGCTCCACCATCGCATGCGTCATCACCGTAAGATTCGGACGCGAGAGCGCGGGCCGGAGGAAGGCCTTCGTCGCGTGCCATCGCACGCCGCGCTTCTGGTTCATCTGGAAAAATGCGCTGCCGAAGTTGTCGCCGCGGTTGAATTCGCGGATCTTCGGAATGCCGCATTCTTCTGCCGCGTCGCGCCAGGCCTCGAGTATTTCCCATCGAAGCCGGGAATCCTCCACCCGAAGCTCGCCGCCGGTCCCGTGCATCTCGTCGGCGCCATGCTGGTAGTCTTCGACCTTCTTGAACAGGGGCAGCACGTCATCCCACGACCATCCGTCGTTGCCGAGAGACGCCCAGTAGTCGTAGTCATCTTTCTGGCCGCGCATGTAGATCATGGCGTTGATGGTCGAGCATCCGCCGAGGACTTTGCCGCGCGCGTAGTGAATGGATCGGTTCGCGAGGTGCTCGTCGGGCTGTGTCTTGTAGCACCAGTCGGTGCGCGGGTTGGCGATCGTATAGAGATATCCGACCGGGATGTCGATCCAGAACCAGTCATCCTTGCCGCCGGCCTCGAGGAGCAGTACCTTTGTCGCCGGATCTGCCGAGAGTCTGTTGGCGAGCACGCAACCGGCGCTGCCTGCGCCGACGATGATGTAGTCGAAGGCGCCGATGGTTTGTCGAGACACGCGCGTATTATGGAAAGTAAAAAGTGAAAAGTAAAAAGTAAAAAGCCATGAAGATCAACCCATATCTCAGCTTCAAGGGAGATTGCGAAGCCGCGTTCGCGCTGTATGAACGCTGCTTCGGCGCTCAGCCTGGCTCGATCTTCCGCTACGCGGGTTCGCCGATGGCCGGCCAGGTACCGTCGGACTGGCAGGACAAGGTGATGCACGGCAGCCTGACGATCGGCGACCAGGTGCTGATGGGCGGCGACGTCGCGCCTGACAGCTACGAGCAACCCCGAGGTTTCTCGCTCTCCATCGCGATTGCAAGTGTCGGCGACGCCGAACGGATTTTTCGCGAGCTGGCGGAGGGCGGCAGCGTAAAGCTCCCGCTCGAGCCTACGTTCTGGGCCGCACGTTTCGGCATGGTAGTGGATCGGTTCGGGATCCCCTGGATGATCAACTGCGAAGGGGAGGGAAATGAGAAGTAGAAAGGAAAAAGGAGAAAGTAGAAAGGAAGAAGGAAAAAGTAGAAAGGAAGAAGGAAAAAGTTGGAAGTTGGGCGCAGCGCTGGCGGTGATGCTCGTGAGCGTCGGCCTGGCGACTCCGAACGCATGGGGCGTGCAGGGACATCGACTGGTGGCCCTTGTCGCGGCAGACCAACTCACACCGGTGGCGAAGCAGAACGTCGCCTGGCTGCTGTCGGGCGCCGCTCTCGCCGACATTTCCGTGTGGGCCGATCAGTTTGTTGTGGACAACAGCCAGACAGGCCCGTGGCACTACGTCAATATTCCCAGTGACGGGACGACCTATGATCGAGACCGGGACTGCCCGCGCCAGCCTGGCGCGATTGCAGGCAGCCGCAACGATCGGTGGCGCGATTGCGCGGTCGATCGGATCCTTTACCATCAGGGGCGCGTGGCCGATACGTCGCTCGACCGTGCCGATCGGGCGACGGCGCTCAAGTTCCTCGTCCATTTCGTCGGCGATTTGCACCAGCCCTTCCATGCCCTCGCCGCCGCGCGAGGCGGCAACGACATTCCCGTCGTCGCATTCGGGTCAGCTGACTGCAGGCGTTCGGATGGCTCGTCGTCTCCCTGCAACCTCCATGGCATATGGGACACCGTCCTCATCGCGCACCGCAAACTGAGCGAGCGGCAGTATCACGACGAGCTGTCGGGTCAGATCTCACGCGCGCGCCTGAAGGCGCAGACCGCGAGTTCGCCGGCAGACTGGGCGATCGAGTCGCAGGCATTGGCGAAACGCGGACTCCTGCCTCGGCAGGGCATCGTCGACGAGGCGTACTTCCGTGCGCAGATCGCTGTTATCAACGACCGCCTGGCACTGGGCGGGCTGCGACTGGGGGCGATGCTGAATCAAAGTCTTCGTGTGCCGTCCGCGCCTTGATTTCCGTCGCGCGAGGGCATTTCTACGTCGAAGCGCAGATGACCGGCAGCACGTCGCCGATGCGACGCTGAATGACGACGTCTGCGATGTCGTCGAAGTGCGTCGGTTCGGCGTTGACGATGACGATGCGCGCGCCGGCGGCTTTCGCACGGGGAACCGCGGCGGCCACGGGGTAGACCTGCAACGTACTGCCTATCGCCATCAGCACGTCAGCTTCGCCGGAGACCTGCATCGCCCGATCGATCACCTCCGGCACGAGTTGCTGACCGAACGAGATCGTCGCGCTCTTGAGAATGCCGCCGCAGTCGAGGCACGGCGGGTCTTCCTCGCCAGCGCGCACACGCTCGAGCACCACTGGCATCGGCCCACGGGCGCCGCAGCTCATGCAGACGAACTCACGCACGGTGCCGTGCACCTCGATTACCTTGTCTGGTGAGTTGCCTGCCTTCTGGTGCAGGCCGTCGATGTTCTGTGTGACGAGCGCGTGAAGTTTTCCCGCACGCTCGAGCTCGGCGAGCGCACGATGCCCCGCGTTTGGCTCGGCCTGCCAGGCCGGGTGATTCAGGCGCTGCTGCCACGCCAGTTTGCGCACTTCGGGATCTGACATGTAGTAATGGATGTTCGAGAGCCGTTCGGCTTTGGGATTTGTCGTCCACACGCCTTGCGGACCGCGAAAATCCGGCACGCCGGAGTCCGTTGAAATACCTGCGCCCGTCAGGGCGACGATGCGCTTTGCGGATGATATCCAGGCGCGCACGCGGTCGACCGTGTCTGCCACTTCGTCAGTCTATACTCGACGTCGTATGACGATTTCCTGTCGACACATCGTCTTGCTGGCAACCGCCTTGTGGGCCGTCTCCTGCGCATCGTCCAATCCGGCGCCGCCTCCCGCGAGCGTGGATTCCGCAAACCAGGCGTTCGACGAGGCGTCGCGCTCGTACCTCGAGGATCTTTATCAGCGGCAGCCGACCTGGGCGACATACCTGGGTATCCACAAGTACAACAATCGAATCGAAGACTACTCGCGCAAGGCTGTGGACGACGCCGTCGCCTCGGCGCGGTCGTTTCGCGACCGCATCGCCAGCATCGACGCCTCGAGGCTGTCAGACGAGAGGCAGCTCGATCGTGAGCAATTGCTGGGCGCGATTGACTCGCGCCTGCTCACGCTGGACGTGCTGCGGCCGTGGGCCGTCGATCCGGATTCGTACAGCAGCGGCCTGACACGCACGGCCTACATCATGATCAAGCGCAGTTTTGCGCCGCCGGAGGAGCGTCTCAGGCAGCTCATCGCGCGCGAGAAGGCCATGCCGGCGGTGCTTGCCGAAGCGCGGACGAATCTCCAGAACCCGCCCCGCGTGTATACCGAGATCGCCATCGAGCAGATGGACGGCAATCGCGGGTTCTTCGAAACGGCGGTGGCGTCGGCGTTCCCCACCGTTACCGACACGGCGCTGCTTGCGGAATTCAAGCAGGCCAACGGGGCGGTGATCGCCGCGATGGCCGAGTACAAGAAATGGCTCCAGGCCGACCTGCTGCCCCGATCGAACGGGAACTTCGCCATCGGTGAGGAGACGTTCCGGAAAAAGCTTGCCGCCGACGAGATGATCGACTTGCCGCTCGACGAGTTGCTGCGGATTGCCGAGCAAGACTTGCGAAAGAACCAGGCGGCATTCGCGGACGCCGCCCGGCGAATCGATCCGAAGCGCACTCCGATCGAAGTGCTCAAGAGGATCGAGGTGGATCATCCGCCGGCGGAACAGTTGCTGTCGACGACGCAGGCCGAGCTGGAGGCGCTTGCGCGGTTCATGACCGACAAGCACATCGTCACGATTCCAAAGGCCGCGCCGGCGCGGGTGGAGGAGACGCCGCCATTTTTGCGCGCGATCACCACGGCGTCGATGGACATTCCCGGACCCTTCGAGAAGGTTGCGACCGAGGCGTACTACAACATGACCCTCCCCGACCCGAAGGCGTCCGCCGCGGATAAGAACGAGTTCATGACGCAGTGGTACTACCCGGCGATTACGAACGTGTCCGTGCATGAAGTCTGGCCCGGACACTATCTGCAGTTCTTGTATGCCCGCGATTTCCCGTCGGACATCCGAAAGGTGCTCGGCGCCGCAACCAACAGCGAGGGATGGGCGCACTATTGCGAGCAGATGGTGATAGACGAGGGATTTCACGCGGACGATCCGCGCTACAGGCTTGCGCAGGTACAGGACGCCTTGCTTCGCGACGCGCGGTTCATCGTCGGCATCCGGCTGCATACGAAAGGCATGACGCTTCCGGAAGCAGAAGCCTTCTTCGTGAAAGAAGGCTACCAGTCGCGGCCCGCCTCGCGCTCTGAGACGAAGCGGGGCACGTCGGACCCGACGTACGGCTACTACACGATGGGCAAACTGATGATCCTGAAGCTGCGCGACGATTACAAGGCGAAGATGGGCGAGCGATTTTCGCTGCAGGACTTCCACGACTCGTTCATCAAGCGTGGCCCGCTGGCATTGCCGCTGGTGCGAAGGTCGATGCTGGGCGAGGCCGGCTCGCCGTTCTGATGGCGCTGTCCGCAACCATCTACAACTTCGAAACCGAGATCGCCGACATCGACCGCGGCGTCTATCATTCTCTCGCCCTCCGCATGGCCCGGCATCCATCGGAGACTGCCGAGTTCATGCTGACGCGCCTCTTCGCGTACTGCCTCGAGTACGAAGAAGGAATCGAGTTCACCGAAGGCGTATCGGCCGGCGACGACCCGGCGGTCCTGGTGCGGGACCTGACCGGTCGCGTCACCGCGTGGATCGAGGTGGGCATGCCGGACGCGTCGCGGCTCCATCGCGGCAGCAAACTGGCCGGCCGGGCGGCCGTGTACACCCATCGGAATGTCGCGAAAGTGTTGGAGAGCCTCAACGGAAAACAGGTGCATCGCGCCAGGGAGATCCCGGTGTATGACTTCGGCACCGGTTTCGTGGACGACGTTGCGTCCGTGTTGCAACGGCGCGACAAGATTTCCGTGTCCATCACGGAGCGCCAGTTGTACCTCGATGTCAGCGGGCGCACATTCAGCACAACGGTTGTCGAACACAGATTTGATTGAAGGCAGAAGGGAGAAAGTAAAAGGTAGAAAGTAGAAAGTGAAAAGGGGGGGTCGTTGTACATTACGAGCCGGGCGGTGGTGCCAGGGAGGGTAGAGCTATGCGAACAGTTCGCGTGAGTCTCGTGGTTGGTGCGGTGCTCTTGAGCAATTCAGCGGTGACGCGCGCGCACTTCAAGCTGCTCGAGCCGGCGTCGTGGCTCGTGGCCAACGACCGCGGCGACCCGCAGAAGGCTGCCCCCTGCGGCGGCGATGCGAAGGACAAAGGCACGCCGAGCAATGTCGTGGGCAAGGCCGTGGGAGGCCAGAAGATCCACATCCGCGTGCTCGAGACGGTCTACCACCCTGGCCATTACAGGGTCGCGCTTGCGGTGAATTCGCGCGACGAGCTCCCGCCCGATCCGGTAACGACGACGAGAGAAACCGAGAAGGGGCCGCGCTCCGTGTGGGCGGTAGTGCAGAGTCCGCCACAGAAGCCGATCATCGCCGACGGGCTGTTTCCGCACTACACCAGGCCGAGCGCACCGCAGACGTACGAAACCGATATCGAACTGCCAAACGTCAACTGCGCGAAATGCACGCTGCAGATCGTGCAATGGATGGCCGAGCACGGATTGAACAACCCGGGCGAGTACACCTATCACCACTGCGCCGATCTGCAGATCACCGCGGACCCGTCCAAGCCAATCGACACTGCCTGGCCCGCCGTGCGGTAACGTGTGATTCATTCGGAGGGCTGAATGCGTGCTGCGCTCGTGTTCATGACGGGAGTTCTCGTCGGCCTTGCCATTCAGCCGGGCCGCGCGCAGCAGGGCCGCATCGTCGGGCTCAATCATGTGGCCGTGAGCGTGGCCGACTATGCCGGGGCCACGGCTTTTTACGGCAAGAGGATGGGCTTTCGCGAGGCGTTCTCGTTTCGCGAGCCCGACGGCTCCCCGTATCTCACCTACTTTCAGGTCAATCGCAACACGTTCGTCGAAGTCATGCCGGCGACGCCCGATCGCCCGGCCGGCTGCCCCCACTTCGGCCTCGAAGTGGAGCATCTCGATTCGGCGATCGAGCAGTTGAAGGGCCGCGGCGTGCAGGTCCAGCCCCCTTCCGTGAGCCCGCGCACGGGTTCACGGATTGCCCTCGCGTCGGGGCCCGGGGGCATCAACATCGAGCTGCTCGAATTCGGGCCTCAGTCTCTCCACCGAAAAGTCATCGACTCGTGGAAGTGAGTACAATCGCCGGGTAACCCAACCTGCCCTCGCAACCCAGGAGCGCGTCATGAGTCTGCGGAGTGTGCTGCCGATCTGCGCTCTCTCGGTGCTGCTGCTCGCACGCACGCACGCGCAGAGTCAGCCGTCCACCTTCCAGGCCGAAGTCAACCTCGTCGAGGTCGACGCTGTCGTCACCGACGAGCAGGGGCACTCCGTGCTCGGGCTGACGATTGACGACTTCGAGCTGTTCGACGATGGGCAGCCGCAGAAGATCGCGGCGCTCTCGTACGTCGATATTCCGCTGGAGATTCCGCCCGAGTTTCCCGGCGTCGAAAGGCCCGTGCCGGTTGACGTTCGTTCGAACAAAGAGCCGGTCAGCGGGCGGATGTACGTGATCGTGCTCGATGACATGAACATCGATTCGATTCGCACGTCCATTGTGCGCGCGCATGCGCGCGAGTTCGTCGAGTCGTACTTCGGAGCGGGCGATATTGCGGCCGTCACCTACACGAGCGGCCGCGCCGACGCGTCGCAGGACTTCACTTCGGATCCCCAGCTGCTGCTGGCCTCGATCGACAAGTTCATCGGGCGCGGCGTTCGATCGAGCGCGATGGAGGCGGCGGCGAAGTACTACGAAGATCGCTTGACGCTTTCCATCGATCCTCCGGAGGGCGTGAAACCGGAGAACATTCCGCAGCTTGCCGCAGACATGCAGGACGCCCGGACGCGCACCCTCAGCACGAACGCCAGGCCGACCGTGGATCTCACCGACTTCGATCGCGCGCAGCGGGTTATCACGGTGCTCGACGCGGTGCGCGCGCTGACCGACGGACTCCTGCCGGTGCGCGGCCGCCGCAAGTCCCTGGTGATGTTCAGCGAAGGGGTCAACTATCAGTTGAACGAGCCGTTCGGCATGCGCAGCGTGAGCGACGTCGTGCGGGCGACGCAGGACACGCTGAGTGCCGCCGCGCGCGCGAACGTCACGCTCTACACGATCGATCCGCGCGGGCTCGTCGGCGCCGGCACCGATTTCATGCAGATGACGGGGCCCGGGATGCCCAACGGCTCCACGCAGGTCGCCATGATCGACGAGCTGCAGCGGACGCAGGACAGCTTGCGGGTGCTCGCAGAGGAAACGGGGGGATTCGCGACCATCGGCGCGAACTCGCTGTCGTCCGCATTCGACCGCCTGGTCGACAGCAACAGCCGCTACTACGTGCTGGGCTACACGCCTCCGGACGACCCGCGAGAAGGGCGGTTTCACAAGATCGAGCTGCGCGCGAAACGGCCCGGGCTGACGGTGACTGCCCGCCGTGGTTATGCCACGCCGCGAACGCAGACGATCGAGGATCGCAAGCGGGACGAAGAGAGGCGGCGCGCGCGAGCAGCACGGCGGCCCGATGGTGATACGACGACGACCGAGCTTCGGGCCGTGCTCGAAAGCGCGCTGCAGCAGCGCGGGCTCGGTATCTCCGTCCACGCCGCACCGTTCAGGAGTCGCGACAAGGAGGCGTCTGTCGCTCTGGCAATAGAGATCGACGGCGGGCGGCTCCCGCTGTCGCCCGCCGGCAAGCTCGAGCTGTCGTTCTACAGCGTGAACGATCAGGGCAGGGCAGGAACCGGTGTTCGCAAGGAAATCGATCTGGCCTTGAAGCCAGACACCGTCGCACGGGTGAAGACGCACGGGATCCGCTTGAACCCCCGGATGGCGCTGGCCCCGGGGCGATATCAGCTCCGCTTCGGCGCGCGTGAGTCGTCTGGCGGGCAGAACGGCTCGGTCTTCTACGACGTGACCGTTCCCGATTTCAGCAAGGCGGAGCTCGCGATGAGCGGACTGCTCGTCACATCGGTTGCCGCGCAGCAGACGCCCACTGCCGAGCCGGATCTCATGGTTTCGAAGCAACTGCCGGGCGCGGCCACGAGCCGCCGCAGTTTTCCAGTCGGCGACACGCTGGCCGTCTACGCCGAGGTCTACGACAACAACCCATCGAGGCAATCACGGCAAATCGACGTCGCGGTGCGGTTGATTGCGGCGCAGGGCAATGACGTGTTCACCGCGAACGATTCAATGTCGACGAATACCGGTCGGCCGGAGGAACCCCCGAGCATCTACGCGCAGTTCAAACTCGACGATCTCGACCCTGGCACATACCTGCTTCGCGTCGAGGCGAAGGTTGCCGGGGGGAGCGCCGAGCTGGTGGGCCGGGAGACGCTGATTACCGTATTCCGCTGAACCACCATGCACACGCGAATGCGCATTGTGACGATTGCCTGCGGCGTCGTCGTTCTCTGCGCGAACAGCCGCGGGCAGCAGGTCTTCACCGTCGAGCAGCTGCTCGACCGGTCTTCCGCCTACGTGGAGGACCTTGTTGCGAAGTTCTCGCGCGTGGTCGCCGAAGAGCATTACACGCAGGAATATCTGATCGCCGCGCCTGAAGGCAGCGGAAAGTTTCCCGGGGCGCCGAGGATGGTCGAACGCCGGACGCTCAAGTCGGATCTGCTGATGGTCAAGCCCGCAGGGCTCGATCAGTGGTTCATCTTCCGGGACGTCTTCGAGGTCGACGCGCGCGCGGTTCGCGACCGGGAGAACAGGCTCACGAAGCTGTTCCTCGAGTCGCGCGACACGGTCACGGCCATCGAACGGGCGCACGAGATTGCGACGGCGAGTGCGCAGTTCAACATCCGGCCGATGGGCACGGTCGACAATCCGATGCTGGCGCTGGGGTTTCTGCAGCGCGTCTACCGTTCGCGCTTCCGGTTCACGTTGCGGGGGCGGGATACCGAGGGCGGGACGGAGACGTGGGTTGTCGAGTTCCGTGAGACAGCCCGGCCCACGCTGATGCGCGGCACCACCAACAAAGACGTCGTTGCGCGCGGCAGGTACTGGGTCGACGCCGCCAGCGGGCGGGTGGCGCGAGCCGAGGTCATCTTCAATTCTCTGGGGACCGATTCGACCGTGACCACTTCGTTCGAGATGGACGAGCGGCTCGGGACACCGGTGCCGGTCGAGATGCGCTTCACACGCAGCGGTGCCAAGAACGAGGTCAGAGGGATCGCCACCTACGACCGCTTCCGCCAGTTTCAGGTGGGGACGGAAGAGTCGATTCGAAAGTGACGGTCGGCGGAGTAAACTCGAATCGTGGCGCGCGGCTGGGAAAGCAAGGCTGTGGAGGATCAAATCGCGGCGTCCGAGGAGCGGAAATCCGCGGCGAAAAGCACTCCTGCGCCTGGCGATCTCGATCGCGAATCCCGCAGGCAGGGTCTGCTGCTGTCGCGTGCCAAAATCGCCGGTGATATCGAGCGCGCGCGCGACGAACGTCATCGAGCGGCCCTGCGGCAGGCGCTCGCCTACATCGACAATCAGATCGAGAGCCTGTGAAGGCCTACCTTCTATCCTTGCCTGAGCGGCTCGTGCGCTCCACGCTCGGACTTGGCGCGGGTGCCGCGCGCGAGGTGGGCGAGGTCGTGCTGCCCGACGCGGTGCGCAACACTCAGCTCTACAAGAATCTCGTCGACGCAACCCTGCGGTTCGTGATCGAGCAGGTCGGCGGCGTCGAAGGCGTGTACGGCAAGGGCGATGCGCTCCCCGACAACTTTCTCGCGCGACGCACGGCGGGCAACGCCGTCGAAATTCTGGGCGTCGTGGCGTTTCGCGCATCACCCGTGTGGGTGCTGGCCGCGCTGGCCGACGTATGTGGCGCCGGCCGTCAGCTCATTCCCGAGATGGCCGACGCGCTGAAAGAGCAGGGGCTCCTCGAGAAGGACGCGCAATTCACGAGCGTCGACCAGATTCTTGACGGGCTCGAGCGAACGTCGTCGCGGCTCGCCGCCGCGATCAACACACCGCCTCTCGATGTCGCCGGGCTGAGGGCTGAGTGGGAGGCCATCCGGCGGGAAGCCAGCACGATTCAGCCGGCGAGCCTTCCCACGCGCGAGACGATCGGCGCGATGTGGACGCAGCTGAAGAATGAATCGGCGCGCCAGAATCGATCGGTCTTCGAGACTTCATCGATGGTCGCGCTGTCGGCCCTTCGTTCTTTCCCCGGGAGCGCGCGGTGGTTTTACGCGTCGGCCCGCGCGGGAGCCGCGCGAACAGGAGAAATCGTTGCAGCCGCCCTGCTCGATCATTACAAGGACACGCTCGCCGAGATGCGAGAGACCGGCTATGCGGCGTTCGCGGCACGGCAATTTCGCCCTTACGTTCATGCTGCCGTGAACCAGTTCTCCCCTAAGAAGGAAACGCTGACACAGCGGCTGCTCCACAAGATTCGCCATGTTCAAAGTCGAGCAGATTGATCACGTCGAGTTGTTCGTGCCGGATCGATACGAGGCGGCGCGGTGGTACGAGCGCACGCTGGGACTCCAGGTCGTCCCTGAGTGCGAGCCCTGGGCCGTCGAAGGCGGGCCCCTGATGATCTCGAGCGACGGCGGAAGCACCAAGCTCGCGCTCTTCACGGGACAGCCGGTGCCAGGCGGGTCGAAGGCGGCCTTCCATCGCGTGGCGTTCCGCGTTACCGGCACGGGATTCGCGGAATTCGTGAGGCGCCTGCCTGAGCTCGGGCTCGAGAGCGCACGTCAGCAGCCTGTCACCGCCGACTCAGTGGTCGATCACCAACAGGCGTACTCGATCTACTTCGATGATCCGTGGGGGCACCTGCTCGAAGTCACCACCTACGACTACAAGGAAGCATCGGCGTTTCTGAGCTCGAGATAGAGCGCACGATCATGGAGACCAGCACCATTTTCATCTACGGCAGTGCGCTGTCGGCCGCGTTTGGCGTCGTATATCTGCCGGTCCTGATGCGGCAGCCCAAGGCATTCGTCTCGCCCTACGCCAGGGCCGACGTGCGCAAGCGTGCGTCGGCAGCGATCACCGACGCCCTGCTCGTGGCATCCTGCCTCGTGCTCTATTGGACGCACGATTCCATCCCGTTCGCCGCAGTGGGTGCCGTGTATCTCCTGTTTCGCGACGCGCTCTTCATGCCTGGTCAGAGCATCGGCAAGTTCCTGTTCGGGCTGCGCGTCATCAGTCTTGACAACGGACGTCCCTGCGGCCGCGTGCAGTCGGCTCAACGAAATTTCATTCTGCTCGTGCCGGGGTTGAACGTCGTCGCGGTCGCGCTCGAAGCCGCGGCGATCGGCCGCGATCCGCAGGGGCAGCGTCTCGGTGATACTCTCGCCAATACTCAGGTCGTTGAGGGATTCAGCGCCAGAGAGTTGGTGACGACGCTGCAGCGCGCGCTTCTGGACGTCCAGATTGCGCAGGAGCGCCGCGAGCAGCCGGTCGAGGTCAAGTCAGTGCTGGTCGATGGCGACGCGCGTTCATCAATAATCGGTGAGTGGCAGACATGAGATATCTATCTGTGTTCGCGGCGTTCATGATCGCTGCCCCGGTTGCCGTCGTTGCGGTCGAGCCGGATATCGTGGAGTTCATTTTCGAGTCGGCGCCGTTCGCCAGCGCGCACGCCTCGACGATCGTGGAGACGCGCGGCGGCCTCGTCGCTGCATGGTTTGGCGGCACGCGAGAAGGCGCGAACGACGTCGGCATCTGGACGTCGCGACGCGTCGGCGGGAAGTGGTCGCCGCCCGTCGAAGTCGCCACCGGCGTTCAGCCGGACGGCACACGCCTTCCGACGTGGAATCCGGTGCTCTTCGAATTGCGCACGGGAGAGCTGACGCTGTTCTACAAGGTCGGCCCGAATCCGCGCGAGTGGTGGGGGATGGTGCGGACGTCTTCAGATGAAGGGCGAACGTGGAGCGCAGCCCGGCGGTTGCCCGACGGAATCCTCGGACCGATCAAGAACAAGCCCGTGCGCCTGCCGGACGGGACCGTCATTGCGCCGAGCAGTACCGAAACACCCGACACGCCTAGCGTCTGGCGGGTGCACTTCGAACGTACACGCGACGCGGGCGCTTCGTGGAACGTGTCACGTCCGCCGGCGGGTGAGGGCAGCCCGATCGACGCCATCCAACCGAGTATCCTGATGCATGCCGGCGGGCGGTTGCAGGCAGTTGGCCGCACGCGCGCGGGCCGCGTGTTCGAGACGTGGTCGCAGGACGGCGGGGAAACGTGGACGCCAATGACGCTCACCGACCTGCCCAACCCGAGTGCCGGCACTGATGCCGTCACCTTGAAGGACGGACGTCATCTCCTTGTCTACAATCACACGCCCAAGGGGAGAACGCCGCTGAACATCGCGATCTCGCGCGATGGAAAGAAGTGGGACGTGGCCCACGTGCTCGAGAGCGAACCTGGTGAATATTCGTACCCTGCCGTGATTCAGACGACCGACGGCCTCGTGCACGTCACGTACACGTGGCGGCGCGAGCGCATCAAACACGTCGTCATCGATCCGGCGAAGCTGAAGAACTGAGGTGACCGATGGCGGCGGAGCATGTGAAGCGCGTTCAAGTGTACGAGACGCCCGAGGTCACAGTGACCTTCGATCCGAACTTGTGCCAGCATACCGGCATCTGCCTGCGTGGGCTGCCGAGCGTGTTCGACATCCGTGAGAAAAGGTGGGTGCGCCCCGAGCTCGCTCCCATCAACGAGGTGATCGCACAGGTTGGCCGCTGCCCGTCGGGTGCGCTGCAAATTCGCCCCCAAGGAGCGCGCACATGAGAAGGCAATTTATTCTGCGGGTCCTCGCCGTCGCGCTGCCGGCCCTATGCGGTGCGCGTCCGGAGGTCTCGTTCGCGCAGTCGAAGCCGATCGTCGCCGAGACTTACTACAACACGTTCTCCCGCGCCCACAAGCCACTTGCGCGCATCCGTCCGGGAGAGACCGTGGTCACGAAAACGATCGATGCGAGCGGCCACGACGACACCGGCACCGTTCGTGGTGTGCGGCCGAATCCGCTGACGGGGCCGTTCTATGTCGAAGGCGCCGAACCGGGCGACGCGCTCGTCGTGCGGTTTACGCGCATGCGCATGAATCGCAACTGGGGATTCAGCGCGTATCGCCTCGGGCTCTACGCGTTGACGCCCGAATCGATCGAAGGGATTTATCCGAACCGCTACAAGCCGGGCGAAATCATCAAGGACCGCGAAAACGTCGTTCCGTGGGATCTCGACCTAACGCGCCAGATGGTGCGGCTGAGAGAGCCGTTGAGCGCGGTTCACAAGCTGGAGTTTCCCGCCAAGCCGATGCTCGGCTGCGTCGGCGTTGCGCCGGCCGGCGACTTTGCGCCGACGTCGAGCCCGTCAGGCTCGTATGGCGGCAATCTCGACTACAACGAGATCGGCGAGGGATCGACTGTGATTCTGCCCGTCTCTCATCCTGGCGCACTGTTGTTCATCGGCGATGGCCATGCGCTGCAAGGCGACGGCGAGCCGACGGGCACCGGCATCGAAACGTCCATGGCCGTCGAGTTCGTCGTCGAGGTCCGCAAGAGAGTCAGCCTTACCGGACCACGCGTGGAAACCAGCGAGCACATCATCAGTATCGGCAGCCAGCCAGAGTTTGCGAGCTCGACCAATCGAGGGCTGCAAATGGCGACGAGCGACATGGTGAGCTGGCTTACGTCCGAGTACAAGATGGAGCCATGGGCCGCGCATCTCCTGATCGGCTATCAGGGACGATATGACATCGTGACCGTCGCGGGATCGGTTGGACTGAAAATTCCGAAAAATCAGCTGCCCGGAGGCGTTGTAAGGTAGGAGTATGTGCAGGAACATCAAGACGCTGGCCAATTTCGAGCCGCCGGCGACGGCGGAGGAAATTCGCGCGTCGGCGCTGCAATTCGTTCGCAAGCTCAGCGGGATGAACAAGCCGTCGCGCGCCAATGAGGAGGCGTTCAACCGTGCGGTCGAAGAAGTGACCGACGCCGCAGAACGATTGATCGCTTCGATTACTACGAGCGCTCCTCCGCGCAACCGTGAGGAAGAAGCGCGAAAAGCGCAGGAGCGCTCCCGCGAGCGATTTGCCTGAGGCGCACACGGAGAGCGACCTCGCGCGGCTCGCGCAGCGCTTCACCCAGTTCGCTGATGAGGCGCAGGTATACGCGGGACCGCTGTATGTGTCGCTCGCCAAACAGGTCGCGCTCGACAAGGAATTGCTCGCCATAGCCCGGCACGCGCGGCGGCCGCCAGTCCCGAATGTCTTCTTTGCCGCCGTTCACTTCCTGCTTTCGGAAGCACCTCAGCACGCGCTGTCGGCCTTCTACGGCAGCCTGTGCAGCGAACCTCGACGGCCGGCCGACGCGCATCACGCCTTCCGCGATTTCGTTCTATCGAACGAAGACAAGCTCATTCCCATTCTCGAGACCCGCATCACGCAAACCAACGAAGTCGGCCGCTGTTCGTCTTTGATGCCGTCGCTGGCCTTCGTGCACGATCTGGCCGGAGGCCGGCCGTTGGCCCTGATCGACGTGGGTTGCAGCGCCGGCTTGCACCTTCTGTGGGATCGCTATCACTACGACTACGGCGTGGTGCAAGCGGGCAATCCGCGCGCGGCGGTGAACATCAGGTGTGAGTTGCGCGGACCGGGCGTGCCGCCCGTGCCGGCACAATTTCCCGAGTGCAGCTTCAGGCTCGGGATCGATCTCGACCCGGTCGATCTCGCGGACCCGGTCGCGCGGCGCTGGTTCGAGGCGCTGATATGGCCCGAGCACGCCGGCCGGCGCCGGCTCGCCGCGGCTGCGATTGACGAGCTCATCCGCGACCCTCCGATCGTCGTGAAAGGAAACGCCGTCGATGTGCTCACGGCGCAGCTGGACTCGGTGCCGTCCGGCTCGACGCTCGTTGTGTACAACAGCGCGGCGCTATGCCAGGGCGGTACGGTGGAAGAACAGGCGATTGCGATGGAGTTGCGCGCATTCGCGTCTCGACGCCCTATTTACTGGCTGTACTGTGAACGCGAAGAAGTGCTGCTCCGCGTCCTCGACGCCGGCCGAAGCATGGAAATGAAGCTTGCGAACAAGGACGGCCACGGGCGCTGGCTGGAATGGCTGCGCGATGGCTAAGAAACAATCCTTCCGTGCGCGGATGAAGATTCGCGACGGCAATCCGTATGTCGATATCAGCCCTTCCCGCGCGCGAGCGCTCAAGCCGGGCTGGCGCCGGCCGCTGCCCGTGCTCGTCAGGGTGAATGGACGGCCGGTTCGGAAGCCCTGGCGCATCAACATGATGCCGACGGGCACGGGTGCGTTCTACCTGTACCTTCATGGCGACGTGCGCCGCGCGTCGCAGACGAAGGTGGGCGATCTCGTCTCGATAGAGGTCGAGTTCGACGCGGCGTATCGCAACGGCCCGATGCATCCGATGCCGGCCTGGTTCCGCGGTCCGCTCGCAGAACACCCGGAGGCAGCGAAGGCGTGGGATGCGCTGATTCCGAGCCGGAAGAAAGAAGTCCTCCGTTATTTCTCGTGGCTCAAGTCGCCCGAGGCGCGCGAGCGGAACGTCGCCCGCGCGATACACGTGCTGTCGGGCAAGAAGGGCCGGTTCATGGCCCGATCGTGGTGAAGGCGTCGAGCGCGCAGCGTTTGGACTCGCAGTGCGCTCCGCGCTAGACTGCGCGCGCACGTCGATCAAGGAGGCTCCATGAACGCTTCCCGCACGGGGTTGGTCACTGCCTGCTGGCTATTGGCCGGCATCCTGTCGTCAGCGCCGCTACAGGTACACGGGCAGGCAGGCGGGCTGGGTCAGGCCGGTCCTGGGCACGGACCGAACGGAGCGCCAGGGAAAGCCACTCCCACGCCCATCGATCCGGGGCGTCCGTGGGGCTGGGCCGTTCGCGCGTTCATGGACGATCCAGCGCAAACCCTCTACAACACGACGAAGCAGAAGATGCTCGAAGGCAAGCAGGTCTTCAGTCAGACGATCACGTCGTTCGACGTCAAGGCGTACTGCGAGGGCGCGGCGAAGTTCGACTTCTCGCGCTTCGAGATGCAGCACGCGACGCTGCGATTCGACGAGATCGAGAAGATGATTGCGGCCTGCCCGCGCGCGGCCGCCACGCCAATTATCCGCATCCCCGACGCAACCGAGACGAACGTGCAGCGGGCGGTCGACGTCGGTGCGCTCGGCATCATCGTGCCGACAGTCGATGACGCAATCGAATCGCGTTCGGTGGCGATGTTCGCGCGCTTCCCACCAATCGCGCGGCGCAGTACCGGCGGCGGCCAGGCCGGCAGCATCTGGAGCCCGGTCATCCAGAAGCCGAAGACGTTCCGTTCGACGATCAACGACAACATGCTCGTGGTGGTGATGATCGAGACGCAGGAGGGCGTGAAGAACGCGCTTGAAATTGCCGCGCAGCCGGGTGTCGACGTGGTGATCATCGGCAACGCCGACTTCGAGTCGTTTTCAGGCTATGCGCCGACCAGCGACGGCTACCTCGATTTGCAGACGAGAGTGCGTAACGCCACGTACCTAGCCGGGAAGTTCTGGGGCAACGCGAACCCTGGTTTTTCGAAAGACAACCCGATTGCGGCCGATTCGCGGTTCCACCTGGGCGTGCCGCCGGCTAAATAGGCAAAGAGATATGCACACCGCGGATATCTCGAGCGCGCTCGGAGCCCTGCTGGCAGAGCTCGTCGACGGCGCCTCGAAAGAGGGTGGGTACATGCTGAACCCCGGCGATGAGGGGCTGTTGCGGTCGCTCGAGAAGCTGTCGGCAGGCGACGCGTCGGCACGCACGGCAACGGGGTCGTCGATTGCCGCACACGTCGATCACGTCCGGTATGGCCTGTCGCTCATGAACCGGTGGAGCAAAGGAGAACATCCGTTCGAGAGTGCTGACTGGAAGACAAGTTGGACGAGGACCCAGGTGTCAGAGCCCGAGTGGCGCCAGCGGATCGCCGATCTGCGTGCCGAAGCGGCGCGTTGGCTCGACGTCGTTCGCACGCCGCGAGACGTCGACGAAGACGGGTTGAAAGGGCTCGTCGGCAGCATCGCGCATCTCGCGTATCACCTTGGCGCCATCAGGCAGATCAGCCAGACTGCGCGCGGACCGAAAGAAGGAGTGGGGGAGGGGGAAAATAGAAAGTAGAAAGTGAAAAGTAAAAAGTGGAAAGTGGAGAGTGGAAAGTCTGAAAGCTGATAGCTGAAAGCTGATAGCTAAAAAGGAGTCCGCATGCTGAAGGCGAAGCTCGCATCGGCGGTCGTCGTGGCGATGTTATGGATCGGCTCTGCGGTGGTGGCACAATCGCCTGGCACTGCGGGAGCGCTCGTGCTGAATCCGATCGCGGCGACGTCGGGCACGGGAGTGAGTAACGTGGCCCTGATCAACCGCGACGAAATCCGCGTGCTGCGCGTCGACGTGGCGCCCAACGGCGTGCGCAACATCCACACGCACGACGACATGCAGTATCACCTCTTCATACCGACCGCGGCGGGCATGGAGTTCGAGAGCGAGTCGGAGAAGCCGGTGCCGATGGCGGCCTGGCAGGCGCAGTTCATAAAGGGCGGCACCAAACACGGCTTCAAGAACACCGGGACGTCTACCGTGACGATCATGGAGATCTTCGTCAAGAAGTAGCCGGTTGGCCGAAGCCTGAAGGTGGACTCAGGGCTTTGGCACGCGCAGCGTGGCGCTGATCATCGCGCTGCCGCTCAAGCCGAAGATCAACGTCAGCGGATGGAGGAGCGCCGGACCGATCTGGTGCACGCCGAACCACAGATGGTCGTCGGTCCGGTCGAGCAGGAAGGCGACGCCGAGCATCGCGACAATCACAATGCTCGTCGGAATTGGCGTGCCTTCGAAGTATTTCACCTTGCCCGTCTCGCTGTCCGACAGGGCGGCTGCCGTCACGTTGAAGCGCGCGAGCCGGCTGACGCCGCAGATGACGAAGTAGGTGAGGACCAGCATGTCCCACCCTCCCCGCATGCCCAGCGTAAACCCGAGCACTGCCGGCGCGACTCCGAACGAGATGACGTCGGCCAGCGAGTCGAGGTCTGCGCCCAGCGCCGACTGGCGCGATCGATTCAGCCTCGCGACATAGCCGTCCAGCACGTCGCAGATGAGCGCGAGTGGCAGCAGCAGGAACGCCGTCCACAGGAATCGCCGGTTGTCGGCTGCGATGTAATCGAGGCAGAGGAAAATCGCGATCGTCCCGCACGCTGCATTCCCGATGGTCAGAGCATCGGCGGGCGTGTAGGACCGCAGCATCGACATGTGGCGCCGTTCGGCGTGCATAGAGTCACTGTGTCTGGTTTCAGAATCTGTAGTCTCCCCTCAGCCAGACTGTTACAGTATGTCCCATCGATGCGCGGTCGCGAGCAGGCTGGCGTGATTCCCTTCCGTCGCAAGAAAGGCACCATCGAGGTGTGCCTTATCCGCAACAAGGGCGGGAAGAAATGGAAAATTCCGAAAGGCTTCGTCGATCCCGGCGAGACTGCCGAGCAGGCGGCCCTCAAGGAAGCGTGGGAAGAGGCGGGCCTGAAGGGGCGCCTGACCGGCTCCTCGATCGGGTCCTATGAGTACGAGAAGTGGGGACTCGATCTCACGGTGTCGATCTATCTGATGGAGGTCAGCGGCGCGGAAGACGAGTGGGAGGAGTCGCGGTTTCGGGAACGCAGCTGGGAGCCGGTCGAGACGGCGTTTGCGATGCTGAAGAGACATCCTGTCCGGCCGCTCCTCGACACGGCCGCGACACGGCTCGAGCGAAGGAAGAAACCTCGATGAACCCTGAACGGGGAGTGCGCCGGAAGATCGGCTGGACGGCGCTGCTCGTGTTCGCCGTGCTGCCCGCAATCGCGGGGACGCAGCAGCCGCAGGCCGCGGCCGACCGTGTTCTTGCGCGTGAGGTCCTCAAGGAGCTCGTCGAAATTCGTACTGCGCCGGAAGACGGCACGGCGCGCGCGGCCCAGGCGATGGCCGCACGGCTCGTCGCCGGCGGTTTTCCCAAAGAGGACGTGCAGATCATCACGTCCGATGGGAACGTCGCCAATCTCGTGGCCCGATTTCGAGGGCGCAACGCCGGCGCGCCTGGTGTGCTGTTCATGGCGCACATCGACGTCGTGCCCGCGCGGCGCGAAGACTGGTCGATGGATCCCTGGGTGCTTCTCGACCGCGATGGCTGGCTTTACGGGCGCGGCTCGACTGACAACAAGGCCGGCGCGGCAATGCTCGTCGCCAACTTTCTCACCCTGAAGCGCGCCGGATGGCAGCCCGCCCGCAATCTCATCATCGTCCTGACCGGAGACGAAGAGACCGCACAGAGGGGCATTCAGACGCTGTTGGACAAGCATCGCCAGCTGCTCAATGCCGACGTGGCGTTCAATACCGATGGCGGCGGCGTAAGGCTCAGTGACGGACGGGCCGCTGTATTCGAGGTGCAGGCCAGCGAGAAAATTTACGCGGATTATCAGCTCGAAGCGACCGATGTCGGTGGACACAGCTCATTGGTGAGGCCGGACAATCCTATCTACACGCTTGCCGCGGCGCTCACACGAATCGGCGATCATCATTTTCCGCTGCACGTGAGCGACGTGACGCGCATGTTCCTTGAGCGCTCGGCGGCGACCGAGAGCGGCCAGACGGCTATCGACATGCGTGCGGTCGCGGCAGTGCCCCCCGATCAGGCCGCCGCGGCGAGGCTGTCGCGCACGCCGTACTTCAACGCGCAGCTTCGGACGACGTGCGTCGCCACGACCGTGCAGGCCGGCCATGCGAACAACGCGCTGCCGCAGCTTGCGCGCGCGGTGGTCAATTGCCGCATTCTGCCCGGCTTACCCGGCGCAGACGTGGAGGCGGTGATCCGCAGGCTGGCCGGTGACAAAGTGAAGGTCACCGTCATCGAGCCGCCTGTCGTCAGCCCACCGTCGACGCCCGCGCCGGCGCTGCTGTCGAGAATCGAAGAGCTGGCCGCGAAACAATGGCCGGGCATTCCCGTGATTCCGGTGATGGCCACCGGCGCGACCGATGGCATGTACACGCGAAGCAGTGGAATCCCCACGTTTGGGGTGTCGGCGCTCGACTCGAATCCCGACGACGAGCGCGCGCACGGGAAAGACGAGCGCGTCGGCGTCGAGTCCTTCTACAAGGCCACTCAGTTCTGGTTCGAATTGATGAAGGGATCTGGCGATGACACGCATTAATCTCGCCCCCGTCGTCGCGCTCGCGCTCACCGTTGCCGTATCTGGCCAGCAGGCGCCGATTGGCTACGACGATACGCCCATGCAACCCAACGGCAAATGGCGTGTGCACGACGGCACGCGGCCATACCCCGCGGTGGTCACCACACCCGTGAGTGACACGCCTGCTCCCGCTCCATCCGATGCCACAGTGCTGCTCGGGACAGGCGACGATCTCGGCGCCTGGCAGATGAACGACGGATCGGCCGCCACGTGGGCGATGAAGAACGGCGTGCTGCAAACCGGCAAGGGCGTGCTGCGAACCAAGCGCGAATTCACGGACGTGCAGCTGCACGTCGAGTTCGCTACGCCCTCCGAGGTCAAGGGCGACAGCCAGGGTCGCGGCAACAGCGGAGTCTTTCTGCTCGGCTTTTTCGAAATCCAGGTGCTCGACAGCTACCGCAACATCACTTACCCCGACGGTCAGGCAGCCGCGATGTATGGACAGTATCCGCCGCTCGTGAACGTCTCCCGCGCGCCCGGACAGTGGCAGGCCTACGACATCATCTTCACCGCGCCGCGTTTTGCCGGAGACAAGCTGGAAAAGCCTGCGGTTGTCACCGTGCTGCACAACGGTGTCGTCGTCCACCACGCCACGGCTTTCTGGGGACCGACGCGGCATCGGAGCATCTTGCCGTACACGCCGCAGATGGCGAAGGGACCGCTCGCGCTGCAGGACCATGGCAACCCCGTTCGCTATCGCAACATCTGGGTGCGGGAGTTGAAGGGGTATGACTAGGGGGTAGGTGGTAGGTGGTAGGTGGTAGCTAGTAGCTGGTAGCTGGTAGCTCGTAGCTACCTGGGTTGCATTGATGAAATGAGGCCGTTCAGCATTCGCCCTACCTCTTCAATGAGCGGTTGAATACGTCCATAGTCATCGGTGCTGATGAATCCTACGCGCCTTGCGATTTCGATTTGCACTTCGAGCTCGCCCTGCGAACCGAGTGCGATCTCGAGATGATGGCAGAACACACGCTGCCGCTTGCGCCGTTTCCCTTCGCCGATGTTCGAGGGAATGGAAACACTCGATCGCCTGATCTGAGACGTGAGGCCAAATTGCTCGTGGCGTGGAAAGGACCTCGTGACGCTATAGATTTCTTCGACGAGGGTCATCGATCGTTGCCATACCTTGAGATCGCGAAACGATTCATGCTCAGGCATGCTGCGTATGTCGCAATTTTCATGCTGTGTCTCGACTGCCGGGAAACCGGCGGTGTCTGACTGCAAGTCGCGGAAATTTCAACGAGGGCTTTGAAGGATGGCAGTTTCTGCGACCCGGGCTACTAGCTACTAGCCACCAGCTACCAGCTACCCCCTAGACCGTGTAAAGTAACCCCCCGGAGGACAGCTATGAAATCGCTATTGATTGCGTCTGCGCTCCTCATTGCACAACCGGCGTATGCCCAGCTCGCGCCGTACAACGAGGCGGGCGTCACGTTCGGGCATGTGCATCTGAGCGTGGCCGATCCGAAAGTGCATCATCAGTTGTGGGTCGAGCAGTTCGGCGGCGTCGTAGCGACCAAGGGCACGTTTACGATCGTCAAGCTGCCCAACATGATGATCGCGTTCCGCGGCACGAAACCGACGGGCGGCACCGAGCAGACGCCGCTGAACCATTTCGGCCTGAAGGTGCCGAACATGGCGAACGCCATCGCAAAGTGGAAAGCCGCGGGCTACGAAGTGCAGCGGGAGTTCAAGGGCAGCGAGGGCTTTCCCAATGCGTTTCTCATCGGTCCCGACGGACTGCGCTTCGAGCTGCAGGAAGACACGACGCTGAAGGTTCCTGCTGTCGCGTACCATCTCCACTTCCAGGTGCCCGAGCCGGCGAAGCTGCGCGACTGGTACGTCGAGACCTACGGGCTCAAGGCCAGCAAGCAGGGCAACTTCGAGGTTGCAGAGGCTCCGGGCATGCGCCTGCTGTTCGCGCCGTCGAAGGAAGCGCCGACGATGGGCACGCGCGGCACGACGGTCGATCACATCGGGTTTGAGATTCGGAATCTCGCCGAGTTTCTCAAGAAGCTCGAGGCAAAAGGCATCAAGCTGGAGACCGCATATCGCGAGGTGCCGGCGATCGGCCTGAACATCTCGTACCTCTACGATCCGTTGAACGTCTACATCGAGATGACAGAGGGGTATACGGGCTACTAGAGGCGGGAGGCGATAGGCGGTAGGCGGCAGGCATAGGCGGTAGGCGGTAGGCGGCAGTCTAAAGTCGACAGTCTCAGTCTGAAGTCGACGGTCCAGAGTCGGGGCGATGGCGGTATGCTGTCGCCCCGTTTTCTTTCATGAAGTTCATCATCCTGATTCTCATCCTGGCAACGGCAGCGCCGGCCGCGGCCGAGGTTGTCGAGAGCGCGGCGAACGGGTTTGCCGTGCGGAATGCGGCGGAGATCGCGGCGCACCCTTCGCGTGTGTACAACGCAGCGGTCGATCTCGTGAGTCGATGGTGGAACCCTGCCCATACGTTCTCGTCGAACGCGGCTAACCTGTCACTCGATGCACGGCCCGGTGGGTGTTTGTGCGAGCGGATTGCCAATGGCGGTGCCGTCCACCTGACGGTGGTCTATGTAGCGGCGCAGCAGGAGATTCGCTTCAGCGGTGCGCTCGGTCCGCTGCAGCGGGCCGGCGTGGCGGGCAGCATGACGTGGAAGCTGACCGAATCGGGAGGAGGGACGCGCTTCGAGTGGACCTACACGGTCGGAGGCTACATGCCAGGCGGGCTTGCGGCCATTGCGCCCGCCGTCGACGCTGTGCTCGCCGGACAGTTGCAGCGTCTCAAGCATTTCGTCGAAACGGGCCGTCCCGAGTAGATCCATGGGCGGGCCGATCGATCTTCGAACGTGGAAACGTCGCGACCACTATCTGTGGTTTCGCAAGTACGAGCAGCCGTTCTTCAGTGTCACGGCCGACGTCGATGTGACGGCTGCCTGGAACGCGTCACGCAAGCCTGGTGCGGCGTCGTTCTTTCTGTCATCGGTCTTCCTGATGTTGAAAGCCGCGAACGACGTCGAGCCGTTCCGGCTGCGCCTGCGCCCGCGGGGTGTATGGCTTTACGATCGTGTCGCGGTCGGGTCGACCATCATGAGGCGGGACGGGACGTTCGGGTTCGTGCGCCTCGAGCCGGCGAGCACGTTGCAGCAGTTCGCGGCCCGAGCGCGCGCCGCGATCGCACAAACGGTTGATAAACGGGGGTTGAGGCCGAAGCAGTCGGGCGACGACATCGTTTTTCATTCCGTCCTGCCATGGCTGCGATTCACGTCGTTCACCAACGCGCTGGCAAGCAAAGCCGATTCGGTGCCGCGCATCGTGTTCGGCAAATGCGAGCGGCAGGGCAGGCGGATGAAGATGCCGGTTGCAGTCGAGGTGCACCATGCGCTCGTCGACGGGCTCGACGTGGCGAATTTCTACGAGCGTTTCGCCGCCTATCTCGACCGTGCTTGACCGCATTTTTCCGAGACGTCGCACGGTATCGCGCCACGATACAGGTCAGCTTTGGAGCTTGATATGAAACGCATGTTGGTCGCTGTTGCCGGCGCGGCGTTGTGGGTCGCCTTTCTTGCCGCGCAATCGAAATCGCTCGACATCTATGTACTCGACGTGGAGGGAGGCAACGCGACGCTGTTTGTGACGCCGTCGCGCGAGGCCGTGCTGATCGACACGGGCAACGGCGGGCCCGCCGCCAATCGCGACGCCGACCGCATCATGGCCGCGATCAAGGACGCGGGCATCGCGCAGATCGACGCGCTCGTGACGACGCACTGGCATGGGGATCACATGGGCGCAATGGCGGAACTGGCTGCCCGGGTGCCGATTCGTCATTACATCGATCATGGGGGCAACGTGCAGCCCGCGGCCGCCGTGGACGCATTTCTTCAAAACGTCTATCCCGGCCTGATTGCGAAGTCGAAGCACACCGTCGCGAAAGCGGGTGGCGTCCTTCCTCTGAAGGGCGTCGAATGGCGGTTCGTGACATCGGCGCAAGAGATGATCGGCAATCCGCTGCCTGGGGCAGGGCGGCCGAATCCTCATTGCGCGGGATTCACACCGCACACCGTGAACCCTGTGTCGGGTGGACCGCTGGGCAACACAGAGGATGAGCAGTCGGTCGGCTCGCACATCACCTTCGGCAAGTTCCGCGCGCTCTATCTTGCGGATTTTCCCTGGAACAAGGAATTCGATCTGATGTGCCCCGGCAATCGGCTAGGTACCGTGGAGTTTCTCCTGGTATCGCGCCACGGGCAGCACAGCTCGAACTCGCCGGCGCTGGTGCACGCGCTCGGACCGCGGGTGACTGTCATCAACAACGGCATCCGCAAGGGCGGACAACCCGAGACGATGCGGGTGCTGCATTCGAGCCAGGGGCTCGAGGATATATGGCAGGGGCACGCGGCTCAGTTGAGTGGCCCGGAGTACGGGATCCCGGGGATGTTCGTGGCCAACATCGCAGACGACCCTGATCACAGCCTCGCGCACTGGATCAAGGTGTCGGCAATGGCAGACGGCTCGTTCACCGTCACCAACAGCCGCAACGGCTTCAGTAAGAGGTACGTCCTGCCCTGAGCCGGAGGCTACGCTGCCTGAACGGCGATGATTTTTTCGAGGCGCTGCACGACTTCGCGGTATCCGAAGCGCTTGTAGAGAAGGTGCGCGCCGTGGCGCTGGATGACTTCATCTTCCGCCGCTTCGACTTCGGTGACGCCGGTCAGCACGACGACGGGCACGTGGTCGTAGCGCTCGTCGAGACGCATCTGCTCGAGCACTTCGAGCCCCGACCGTTCATCCGACAGGCGAAGGTCGAGGATCACCGCGTCAACAGCCGTCGATCGCAGGCGCATCATGGCAGTCTCCGGGTCGCTCGCCTGCAGCACGTCGCAGCCCGCGCGCGCGAAGAATTGCTCGAGAATGCACCGGGTCGTCAGCGCGTCTTCAACAACGAGTACGGTACGCCGGGTCCTGGGCTTGATGGTAATAGCCATGGTTGTCGATTCGGCAACTTTGATACCAGCACCGCTTAACGGCTAACTCCCGTATTTAAACCGTTTCTACGGTGCACGCGGCTGCACGGCGGTCCTTGTGTTCCGTGCTGGTACAAGGAAGTTGCACCGTTGTAAGCGGTACTCTACCGTAAGAGGGATGAAAAATCGCGCAGCGGCCGCACTTCTTCTGGGAGTCGCGGCGTTTGTTGCTGCTGCGCTGCCTGCGCTGGGGCAAGGACCGGGCCCGGGCGAGACAACGCCGATCTTCCGGGCAGGCACGACGCTGGTTGAGTTCACGGTCGTTGCGACCGACCAGAAAGGCGAGCCCGTCGCCGATCTCAATCAGGGCGAAATCGCGATTATCCAGAACGGGAAGCCCCAACCCGTCGCCTTCTTCAGGTTCGAGGGATCTGCGTTCGCTCCGGGCGCCGTGGAACCGAAGCGCGAACCGATCGCCCCTGGCATCTTCACCAACCGCTCGGAGTACTCGCCCGGGCCGGCGCGGAACGTAACCGCCATCGTGATGGATACGCTCAACACGCGGCCCGAGGATCAGATCGCGGTGAAGGCGCAGGTGATGCAGTACCTTCGCGCGCTCGCACCGAACACGCGTGTTGCTGTATATGCCCTGGGATCGAGCCTGCGCATCCTTCACGATTTCACCGACGACCTCGAAGCGTTGCGCGCGCGCCTCGCCAAACACAATATCGAGCTCAACATTCAGTCGATTTCGGCAGATGAGCTGGTGCGGCGCCAGTTGATGGAAGCCGAGCACTTCAACGATGCCGTCGACGAGTATGTCGACGACGACACCGATGAGACGGCCAGGGCCGAGGCCGACGCGAAGGCCGAGCTCAACAGGGTTCGCGGCAACATGGAGAGGTCCGAAGAGTACTTTCAGGAACAGCTCCACATGCGCCGCATGAACCAGACCATCGCGTCGCTCGAAGCCCTCGGCAATCACATGGCAGGAATTCCCGGCCGGAAGAACATGGTGTGGATCAGCGGCGGCGTCGCGGTGATCACCCAGGGCGCGCAGGATCGCTGGGTCAACAGCTACGCAACGCAGGTGCGCGAGCTGGGGCAGAGGCTCGCGACGCAAGGCATTACGGTGTACCCGGTGCAGGCGACCGGGCTCGAGGTGGGAATTCTCGGGACGAGCACGACCGCTCCAGGCTCGAGCAAAGGCCAGGACGGCAAGGTCCAGCTTCGTCCGATGGCGCGCGAAAACGATCTCCGCATCTGGAGCACGATGGACATGCTCGCCGATGTGACGGGCGGACGCGCGTTCAGGAACACCAACGAGTTGACGGCCGGCGTCCGTGCCGCGGCCACCGACCTGCGGGGTTCGTACTCGGTCGGCTTCTACGTTCCCGACAACTCCGACCATCGATGGCGCGAGTTCGACGTTCGGGTCAGCCGTCCGGGCGTTCGTGTGCTGCATCGCAAGGGGTACATGGCGCTCGCGCCCGTGAAGCAGCCGGTGAACTGGACGCAGGCTGAGTGGCAGGCGGCCATGCAGAACCCGCTCGGCTCGACCTCCATTCGGCTCGACGCACGCGCCGACGCGGCGCCGGCCGGTCTCAACGTCCTCATCCAGATTGCGGCAGACGATCTGTACTACAAACGGGTGAACGGGGCACCGGTGACAGATCTGGAGATCGCCTTCGGCGAGCGGACTGCGAAGGAATGGACGCGCGTGCGGCGCGACGGCGCCGTCATCACCATCAAGGAAAATCCACAGCAAGCAGCCAGGCCGACAATCGTGCGCTTCTCGAAGGTGTGGACGGTCGCGCCCGACACCACGCAGGTGCGTCTCATCGTGCGAGACCGCATGACCGGCCGCTTCGGAGTACTCGATATGCCGCTGTCGGAAATACGGCGCTGACAATCAGGAGGCGAAGATGGGGCGCAATGCGTCATGCGTGTCTTTGTTCCTCGTCATCGTCCTCAGCGCCGCGAGTGGCGCGCAGTCGCCGCCAGACCTGCCGAACTTCCGTGCGGGCACAACCCTGATTGAATTCACCGTCGTCGCCACCGGCGAAGGCGGGCGGGCCGTCACCGACCTCAAGCAGGACGACGTTTCCATCGTCGAAGGTGGTCACCCTCGCGACGTGGCATTTTTCCATTACGAAGGGGCGCCGCCGGCCGCCATTCGCGTGCGTGCACAGCCTCTTCCCGCAGGCATTTACACCAATCGTCCGGAGTACGCGCCGGGGCCGCCGCGCAACATAACAGCCATCCTCATCGATTCGCTGAACACGCGGGCGGAGGATCAGATCAAGGTGCTCGCGCACATCCTGGCGTTCGTCAGCGCCGTGCCGAGCGACACCCGCGTCGCGATCTATCGAACAGGCGAGCGCGTGCAGGTGATCCACGACTTCACCGACGACGTCGACGGGCTGAAGAAGCGTCTCGTGAAAGACGGCATCGAAGCGCCGAGAGACAAGCAACAGGGCGTCGCCGTGCAGGAGATGGTCATCGAGCCGTGGCAGGCCGAGGCGATGGCCGCCACGATGGAAGCCTCGCTCGAGATGGCGTATGAGGAGGTGGCGAAGGTCGAAGAGCGATCGAATCAATACATGGAGGGCCGTCGCGTCGACTTCACCATGAGCTCGCTCGAAGCAGTCGGCAACCATCTCGCCGGCATTCCAGGCCGCAAGAACCTCATCTGGATGACGAGCGGTGTGCCCGCGATCTCAGCTCAGACGCGCGATACGTGGCCGCAGAATTACATCACGGCGCTGCGGCGCGTCGCGCAGAAGCTCGCGAGCCAGGGGATTGCGATGTATCCGGTCGAGGCTGCAGGCGTCAGGCCTCTCTATCTCAATGTGACCGCGGGCGTCAGGGGCTCTACGCGCGGTGTGGAGGACTCGGCGACGGCGGGTGACGATGCGATCGCGCGCACGGCAGCGCGGGTCGAAGCACGACAGAGGGCGCGCGGCGCGCCCCAGTCGCCATCGCAGATGTCGACGACGCCGGACGCGCCTCGCATGGTTGGGACGATGGATCTGTTCGCCGACCTCACCGGGGGCCGTGCGGCGCGAAACACGAACGATCTCCTTGCGGGCGTCAAGGCGGCAGCTGAAGACATGCGTGGGACGTATTCCGTCGGTTTCTACGTGCCGCATGAGTCTGACGAGCGGTGGCATACCTTCTCGGTGAAAGTGCGGCGCCCCGGCGTCAAGGTCGTGCATCGACAGGGCTACCTTTCGTCGGCGGCGGCAAAGCAGTCGGAAGTGTGGCTCGCCGATCAATGGCGGACGGCCGCGAACAACCCGCTCGGCTCGGCTGCCGTGCGTCTCGACGCCCGCTTCGAGCTGAAAGGCGACACGCTGAGCGCGGTTCTTCAGATTCCCGCCGAGGATCTCAGCTATCGTCCTCTCAACGGCACAACGGCGTGCACGTTGGAGATTGCGCTCGCCGAGCGGACGCCACAGGGCCTCCTGGGCATCCGGCAGGAGGTGGGGTCGTTCGCATTGAAAGAAGGACAGGCGGACGATCTGACCGCGGTGACGGTGCGGTTTCCGAAACAGTGGACGATCGACCCGAAAACCTCGCTGATTCGCCTCGTCATTCGCGATCGCTACACGGGACACTACGGTACGCTGGATGTACCGGTGGGAGGACTGCGCTGACGAAGGGAGGAAGGAAGAAGGAAGAAGGCAAGACGTCACGCGCCGCGAAGCGCTTCGCGGCCGCTCGTCTCTATTTCTCCTTCGCTCTGACTTTTGCCTTCTGCCTTTCGCCTTTTGCCTTCTGCCTATTGCCTTCTGCCTTGTGCCTTTCGCCTTTTGCCTTCTGCCTTTCGCCTTCCGCCTCTTCACTGTTCGCCCAATCTCTTCCACTTTTTCGCGCGAGCAGCGACGTCGTCGTCGTGCCCGTGACGGTGACGGATCGATCGGGCCGCTTCGTCCCCGGCCTGACAGCCGATCAGTTTGAAATTACCGATGACGGCGAGCGACGCGCCACCACGCAATTCAGCACTGAGCGTGTGCCTGTGAGCCTTGGCATTCTGCTCGACATCAGCGCCAGCATGGCGACAGATGCGAAGGCGCGGGCCGCAGACGATGCGCGGTGGGCCGACACACGGCGCGCGCTCGAATTGCTCGTCGATCGCCTCGACCCGCGTGATGAAGTGCTCTTCGCCGCCTTTTCCGACAAGGTCAGCCTGGCGGTGCCATGGACGCGCGACCATCAGCAGGTGCCGCGTGCGTTCAATGCGCTTCGGCCAGGTGGCTTCACCGCGATGTTCGAAGCCGTAAGACTCATCGCGCCGGCGTTCCAGCGCGCGCAGCATGGCCGCAAGGTGCTGCTCGTGATAACGGACGGACGCGACAGCCTTATCCCGCACATCGGCGGCGTGCCTGCGTCCGCCAGCGCGTCCAAGCCCACGCGCGAGCAGCAAGTGCAGTCGGAGATTTACTATCGGCGAAAAGCGCTGCGCGACACCGCCGTCGGCTCGACGCAACGAGCGGTCGCGAATGCTGGCGCGGCTGTCTATTCGATAGGGATGGGGACCGGCAAGGGCGCGTATGTCGATCTGCCGAACCTGGAGCTTCTTACCGTCAATTCCGGCGGCTACGTCGAAGCGATTAGCGATCCCGCCGAAATCACGGCTGCTGTCGCCCGGATGTTCGACGAGCTGCAGTCGCAATACACGCTCGCATTCGAGCCGGGACACGCCGACGGGAAGTACCACGAGATCTCCGTGACGCACAGGAATCCAGGCTTGCTGGTCCGCTCCAGAGCCGGGTATCAGGCGGCTCAGGGTGGGAAGTAGCGGAAGGCTTTCATTGCTTCTGCCGTGCCTTTACCGGTAAAGTAACGGCCACAGGAGCATTCATGCACTCATCCACCCGCGGATGGCGAAGGCGGGTGCTGATCGCCGGCATCGCGTTCGCCGCCACGGCCATCCTGGCCGAGCGCGGTCCGCAGGCACAACAGGCGCAGCCCTATACCAGGTGGGATCAGTACGGCGGGTCGTCTGACTCGATGCAGTATTCCGCGCTCGCCCAGATCAACAAGACCAACGCTGCGCAACTGGAGCGTGCCTGGTTCTATCCGGTGCCCGGCGAGCCCGACAGGCTCGTGTTCAACCCGCTGATCGTCGACAACGTCATGTATGTGTCCGGCGTGGGCGGTGTCATCGTGGCACTCGACGCCGCGACGGGTAAGGAACTGTGGATGTCGACGCTGCGCGCGACCGAGCGCGGGCTGGCATATTGGGAGAGCAGGGATCGCTCAGATCGGCGCTTGATCATCACGGCGAACAACGGCATCCGCGAAGTGGATGCGCGAACCGGCCAGCAGATCATGACGTTCGGGACCAGAGGGTTCGTCGACATGCGCGTCGGGACGCCGCGGCGAAACGGCGGGCCGAACAGCAGCCCCGGCCGCGTCTTCGAGAATCTCGTCATCGTCGGCTCGAACGTCGGCGAGGGATACGGATCGCCTCCCGGAGATATCCGCGCCTACGACGTGATTACTGGAAAACTGATCTGGACGTTCCACACGATCCCGCGGCCCGGCGAGTACGGATACGAGACGTGGCCTGAAGACGCGTTCCGCTACGCCGGCGGCGCCAATACCTGGGGAGACCTGACGCTCGACGAAAAGAACGGCATCATTTTTCTGCCGACCGGTTCGCCGACGCATGACCTCTACGGCGCAGACCGCCAGGGCAACAACCTCTTCGGCAACTGCCTGCTGGCGCTCGATGCGAGGACGGGAAAGCGGCTGTGGCATTTCCAGATGGTGCACCATGATCTCTGGGACTACGACAACACTGCCGCGCCCAAACTGATGACGGTTCGACACAACGGCAAGCCGATCGACATCGTTGCGCAGGCAGGAAAGACCGGCTTCCTGTACGTGTTCGAGCGCAAATCCGGAGCGCCGCTGTGGCCCATCGACGAGCGTCCCGTTCCCAGGAGCGAAGTGCCGGGAGAGTACTCGTCGCCGACACAGCCGATTCCCAGCAGGCCGCCGCCATTCGCGCGCCAGTCGATGACGCCGGAGGAAGTCAATCCCTACGTCAGCACCGAAGAGCAGGAGCAGCTCAAGCAGCTCGTGCGCGAAGCAGCAAACGAAGGGGTGTTCACGCCGTCGAGCCACTTACGCGCGCACATTCAGTTCCCCGGCGCATGGGGCGGCGCAAACTGGGGCAGCACGGCAGGCGATCCGGAGACGGGCATGGTCTACGTGCGGAGCCTCGAAATGATCAGCTACCGCAAGATGTCCCTCGTCGAGCCTTCGCGCGGCGAAGGCGCAGGCGGCGGGCGGGGTCAGGGCGCCGCGCCGCTCGCGCCTCGTGAGCAGCAGGGGCAGAACACGTACATGCAACGCTGCACCGGATGCCACGGACCCGGGCAGATGCCGATGCGTTCGCTGAAGGTGATCGGGTCGGAAGGATTCCGATCGATCGTGCGCAGAGGCGTGAACTCGATGCCGCCGTTCCCCGCAGCCACAATCAGCGATGACGCGCTCGGCGCGCTCGAGTCGTATTTGATGTCGCTTCCGACGAGCGACGAGCAGGCGGGCAATCCTTCAGAGATTCGGCTTCCGCAGAATCCGAATCGTTACCAGGGACCGCCGACACGCTACGGCGGGTCGTTCTCCGCCGGCTGGTACACGAGCAACGGCTATCCAGTATCTGGTCCTCCGTGGTCGCAGCTCGTCGCGTACGACCTGAACGAGGGCACGATCAAATGGCGCGTGGCCGACGGCGTCGCACCCGGGCTCGCGGGCAAAGGCGTGAAGAATACCGGCACGGTTCGGCCGCGCAATGGTCCGGTCGTCACGGCAGGCGGGCTGGTTCTCCTTGCGAATTCGCAGGATCGTTTCCTCCGCGCATATGACAAGGACAACGGGCAGCTGGTGTGGGAGCACGAGCTCGAAGCGAATCCCGAAGGTGTGCCGGCCGTGTATCAGGTCAACGGGCGGCAGTACATCGCGTTCGCAGCAGGCGCCTCGTGGGGCACTGGCGGTGATCCCGTGTGGCGGAATCCGCTGCACCGTAAAGAGGGAAAGATAGAAGCGCAGGGATATCACGTATTTGCGCTGCCGCAGAGGTAGTAACGAAAAACGAAAAACGAAAAGCGAATAGAGATCGAGGTCACATCATGAGAATGAAAATCACACTTGCCGCACTCTTTGGCGTCTGTATGGCGACGCTGGTGGCGCAGCAGAACCAGGCGCCGGCATTTCCGCGTGCGGCGGATGCGCTCGAGCGCGTCACGTGGCGCACGCGCACGCTGGTCGCAAACGACCGGTTCACGAACTGGGACTTCTCGATACCTGGCATGGGTCTCACGTTTCTTGAATCGGTCGTTCGGGCCGATGCTGCGCTCGTCCCGTTCGTCGAGGCATCGAGCACCCAGCGGGTGAGCCCGCAGGTTCAGAAGAACCTGGATTACAACCTGTCGGCCTCCGAGATTGCGGCGATCAAGGCGGGCATGGAGCAGAACGTTCGTGTCGGCGCATACCGCGTCGACGCTCTTCCTGCCGACGCGGCGTCCCGCCGCCGGGTGTTCGACTTTGCGCAGGATCTGGGCGCGACAACGCTCGCCGTTCCCGCCAATACCGTGCTGGACGGCCTTGATGCACTCGCCGAGGAGTTCAAGGTCAATGTCGCGGTACTGGGCGGCTCGGCGGAGACAGTCAAAGCGATGGAAGGCCGAAGCCGGCGCCTCGGTGTTGGTATCGACACAGGACAGTGGGCCCAGGACGGCCTGAACGTGCGCGACGGCATCGCGCGCGTAAAGGATCGGCTGCTGTACGTCGTGCTGCGCGACCGTTCGGGGCGCGGCGCCAACGCGCAGAACGTGCCGCTAGGCAAGGGCGTGGCCAATCTCCGCGAGTTTTTCGCAGAGCTCGAGCGCCAGGACGATCGTGCGATTTCCACGCGACTTGGCGGAGACGGCAGCCCGGTCGTCACCACGCGAGTGCCGATCGCGATGACGCTCGACACGACGGGAATCGTGAAGGCGCCAGGCGACATCTTCGCGGCGGTGTCTGCGTTCGAGGACGTCGTGCAGCCTGCATATGCGTCGAACTTCCTCGAGTTCTCGCGCACACGGCCAATCCGCTTCGACGTCGTGACGCCTTCGCGCGGCGAGACCTTGTCGCCGGCCGAGATCGAAAAGCGCGCGGCGGAGACCCGTGCGAATATCGACGCCGCCATTCCGAACAAGCCCATCGCCCCGCCGAAGAAGGCGCGGAAGCTGCTGGTGATCGAGAGCCTTGAAGGCATGTCTCACAACACCATCCCGTTGACCAACGTGATGATTCAGCGGATGGGAGAAAAGACCGGCGCATGGACGACGGTCTTCAGCAACGATCTCAGCAATCTCCGCTATCCCAAGGTCAAGGAGTACGACGCGATCTTCCTGAACAGCATCGTCGGCGAGTTCCTGCCGGATCCGGCGCTCCGCGCAGACCTCGTCCGCTATGTCAACGAAGGAGGCGGCATCGGCGGAATTCATGGCACGCCATGGGCTTCGCGCAACTGGGACGAGTTTGCGGAGATGATCGGGGCACAGAGCGCGCCGCATCGAATCGAGAACGGCATTCTGAAGGTATACGACAAGGACAACCCGATCGTCCGGCCGTTCAACTACGAAGATCTGCCGTTCCGCGAGGAGTACTACAGGTTCGAAGACTCGGGTAACGGCCGGCTGCGCTGGGACAAGGTGCGCGTCCTGCTCGTCGTCGACCTCGACGAAAAGGTCCCGGCGTCGACCGACAAGCCGTGGACCGGCTACAAGCGGCCCGACAAGGTGTACCCGGTGGCCTGGATTCGTGATTACGGCAAGGGACGCGTTTTCTACAACTCGATGGGACACATGAACGAGACGTTCATGAAACCGGAAATCGTGGGGCACTTTCTCGCCGGCATGCAATACATGCTGGGCGATATCGAAGCGAACGCCACCCCGAATCCTCTCCGGTAGGGCGCGCCTTTAGTCGCGCCAGCTGGCAGCCGAAAAACGAAGAAGGCAAAAACGAATAAACCGTGGTAAGAAGGGCGGCGATGATCAAGCATCGCCGCCCTTTGTCCGTTCTGCTGGCTGCCGCAGTTGCTGCGGGTGGTACAGTCCTTTTCGCCCAGACCCCCTCCATTGACTGGCAGCGCGTCGAAACCGAAAGCATGGAGCACTTCCAGGCGGTGCTCCGATTCAACACGAGCGACCCGCCTGGCAACGAGAGGCCCGCGGCGGAGTACCTCAAGCAGGTGCTCGAACGCGAAGGGATCCCCACGAAGGTTTTTGAGCTCGAGCCGAACCGGCTGAACGTGGTCGCGCGGCTCAACGGAAACGGCAAGAAGCGGCCCCTGCTTCTGATGGGTCACACCGACACCGTCAACGTCGATCCGGCGAAGTGGACCTATCCGCCGTTCAGCGCGACCCGCAACGGAGGCTACGTGTACGGACGGGGAACAGTGGACGACAAGGACAACGTCGCCGCAGCGTTGATGACGATGCTCCTGTTGAAGCGTTCCGGCGTGGCGCTCGACCGCGACGTGATTTTTCTTGCCGAGGCAGGTGAGGAGGGCACGACGCGGGTCGGCATCCAGTTCATGGTGCAGCAGCACTATTCCGAGATCGACGCCGAGTACTGTCTCGCCGAGGGCGGCAGCGTGCTGCGCGAGGGAGGGGCCTCGCGCTACGCGTCGGTGCAGACGGCTGAGAAAATTCCCCATGGCATCATGCTCACTGCGACAGGTACCGCCGGTCACGGCTCGGTCCCTCTCGAAACGAACTCGATCCTCAGGCTGACGCAGGCAGTCGTCACGGTTTCGTCATGGAAACCGCCGATTCAGCTCAACGACACCACGCGAACATATTTCACACGGCTGGCGGCGGTGTCGCCGCCGGCCGACGCCGCTCGATATCGTGCGGTGATCGGCAACGATCCCAAAGCGGCACAGGACGCGGTGGATTACTTTGCGAAGTCAGATCCGAGGCTGGCGTCGAGCGTGAGAAGCTCGATCTCGCCGAATATCATTCAAGGCGGCTACCGCATCAACGTCATCCCCTCCGAAGCGAAGGCGTCTCTCGATGTGCGGCTGATCTCCGGCCAGGATCCCGAAGCATTTCTGAATGAGGTCCGGAAGGTCGTGAACGATCCAGCGATTCGCGTGGAATGGATTCCCCGCGACGTTCGACCGGCGACGCCAAGTGCGCGCCTCGACTCGGACGTCTTCAAAATACTCGAGTCGGCGTACGCCCGGCTCTACGACACCGCCGTGCTGCCCACGATGAGCACAGGCGCGACAGACATGGCGTACCTGCGCGCGAAGGGAATGCAGTGTTATGGCATCGGCCCGGCGGTCGACGCCGAGGACGGCCCCAAGGGGTTCGGCGCCCACAGCGATCAGGAGCGTATTCGCGAAAGCGAGCTGCACAAGTTCGTGCGCTTCCATTACGAAGTGGTGCGTGATCTCGCCCGTGCACAGTGACTCCCCCTTCTGTCACAACTGCGGCGTCAGGCTGACGGGGCCGTTCTGTGCGGCGTGCGGGCAGAAAGCGTTGCCGCTCTCCGTCACGTTTCACGATTTCTTCCATGAGTTCACCCACGAGATGCTTCACGTGGACGGGAGAATCTGGCAGACGATCCGCCGACTGATCGTATCGCCGGGATTCCTGACACGTGAATATCTTCAAGGCCGCCGCGCCCGATGGATTTCTCCAATCCGGTTGTACCTGATTTTCAGCGTCGCATTTTTCGCGCTGAGCGCACTGACCGGACTGCGGGTTGGCGTCGCCGCCGCAGACGAACAGAGCGGCTGGCACTTTTCATTCGGGACAAGGCGGGAGGCCGACGCTCCCGCGATCGACAGCGAGGAAGCTGAGGCGAGAGCAAGGGAGCTTGGATTCAAGAACGTCGCCGATCTGAAGGAGTCCGTGGACCACGCGATACTGGTCTGGGTGCCGCGCGTGATGTTCGTGCTTCTGCCGCTCTTCGCATGGCTCGTCGCGCTGACCTATCGCCATGTCGACCGCAACTATCTGCACCATCTGATATTCGCGGTGCATGTTCATGCCGCGTGGTTCGCCGCCGCGGCGATCGCGAAAGCGGGAGAGCTGGTGTTTCGCCCCGTCGGCGACGCTCTCCGCCAGCTCGTCGTGGTGTTCGCGGTCGTGTATGCGATTCTGGCGTTCCGCCGCGTGTACGGAGCGATTCGCCTGTCGTTCGCGCGAATTGCATTCGTGATGGCGATTTACGCTGCGGCGATCATCCTGGCATTCGTGGCTATCGTGGTGCCTGTCGTGCTGGGGCATACGATCGCCAGATTTCTGTGATGAAAAACAGGACAGGTTTCAGCTATCCGCGAGGCGCACGAAGGACGTCGGGTACTTGCAGTGCTTGTAGGTGTCGTCCCGGTCGTAGACGACGGGGATGCGCGCGCCGACGGAGGGTGCCTTCTTGCCGTGGTTGTATTTGCCCCTGCGGGTCGCGCCGCTCATCGTTTTCCACTCGTAGTGCACCATCCAGACCGTGCCTTCCTCGGAGCGTTTTTTCTCGACCCTTGTCACCGTAGCCATCGCGGGCCGGCCGTGGGCGAGCAGCTTCGATTGCCGGCGCACGACCCACATCAACGCCACGGCAGACAGGCCGCCCGCGATCGCTACGGCGGTCGCGGGCCAGCCTGCTTCGGGCCGCGGCGAGTAGCCGTCGAGCCAGCTCGCTTCCGGTTCGGTCGCGAGATACCAGACGCCCACAGGTGAGCCGACCGCATACTTGTCGCGCTCTTCGCGCCGCAGGCTGGTCTGTCCTGTCAGTTCGAGGCCGTGGGCCGCGTACCGATAGTGCGCGATGACGCGGCGGTCGTTGCCGTCGCCGCGGTTGCGCAGCTGGACGACCTCGCCGCCCGTTACGACGCGTTCGGACGCGAACAGGCCGACGTGCCGGTCCGCGGCGTCCGCGTGCTTCTGAAGCTCGCTTCCCACCCAGCCACCGATGACGATAAGCGCCACGGCAACGATCAGCATCATGCGCCCGGAAGTGCTGACCTGCACTCGGCGCGGCGTCGGCCTCAGGAGCGCCGCCGGCATGCCGGCGTTATCGACTGCGCTTCTTCCTGGCACTGACAGCCTCCTCCTGCGTGCGCTCCGATCCGGGCAGGCGTCCGGCATCCTGTAGGGCGCCGCGGAGCAGATATTCAATCTGCCCGTTGACGCTCCGGAATTCCGAGGCGGCCCATCGCTGCAGGGCGTCGTAGATCTCCGGGTCGAGTCGAAGTGGAAACCCCTTTTTATCGCTCATGATGCGGTCGGGCTGCAGCCGGATCCAGGTCCGGCCCACGCCGGACACTACTGATACAGAGTTCCTGCATTGACGACGGGCTCAACGCCTTTTTCACTGCACAGGACGACGAGCAGGTTGCTCACCATTGCCGCCTTGCGCTCTTCGTCGAGGGACACGACGTTCTTGCGGCTGAGCTCGTTGAGCGCCATCTCGACCATGCCGACGGCGCCTTCGACGATCAACTGCCGCGCGGCGATCACCGCCGAGGCTTGCTGACGCCGCAGCATCGCTCCCGCAATCTCGGGCGCGTACGCAAGGTGGCTGATGCGCGCTTCGATGACTTCGATGCCGGCTTTGGAGAGCCGCTCCTGCACTTCGTGCCGCATGCGGTCGGCGACTTCGCCGCCGGCAGACAGGCGCAGCGAGACGTTGGCGTCCTCGTGTGAATCGTACGGATAGGTGGTGGCCAGATTCCGCACGGCGGCCTCGCTTTGCACGTGCACGAAGTTTTCGTAGTCGTCGACGTTGAAGACGGCCTCGAAGGTCTCGACAATGCGCCACACGACGACCGTGGCAATTTCGATGGGATTGCCGTCGCGCTCGTTGACCTTCAGCTTCGCGCTCTCGAAGTTGCGCACGCGCAGCGACAGCTTGCGCCGGGTCGTCAGCGGATTGACCCACCAGAATCCGCTGCGCTTGATGGTGCCCTTGTAGACGCCGAAGAGCGTCACGACCGACGCTTCGTTCGGGTTTACCACTGTGAGCCCGGCAAGGGACACACCGCCGAGCACGAGCGCGGCCACGCCGAACGCTTTGATCCAGTCGAACTCCCCGCGCGGCGCGTCGAAGTTGAACATCGTCCACACCGCAGCCGCGCCGGCGATCAGAACGATCAGGACCACGAGCCAACCGGAGAGCGCACCGACTTCCTTTTCATGTGCCATCGCTTTATCCTCGACATCATAGTGATATCACTTTGATGTCGCTGTCAAGACATAGCCCGGCAGATGGCAGCCGTCACTTTGGACCAGGCCTGATAGCTATATCGGTAAAGTAAAGTAACTTTACCGGTCAAGTGAGCCAATTTTTCTTGACACTCGTTCCCGCTGATCTGTAAGTTTAGGCCCACCAAAGTTCACGCCACGCATACCGCCAAGAAGGGGGAGGGGTATGAGGTACTTCAGGACAATGTTCGTCCTGGTCCCGCTGCTGTTCGCTGTCAGTGCGTCAGCGCAGACCACGTCAGGTTCCATCTCCGGAAGCGTCGTCGACTCGCAGAACCAGGTGGTTCCGGGCGCCGACATCATTGTCACGAACCAGCAAACGCAGGAAGTGCGGCGGACCGTCAGCAACGAGGTGGGGCTCTTCGCGTTCCCCGCGTTGCAGCCGGGTCCGTACACCGTTCGTGCGGAGCTCACCGGCTTCAGGCCCATTGAGATTCGCGACAACATGGTGCTGGCCAACAACCGGCTCGCGATTCCACCGCTGCAACTCGAAGTCGGGTCGCTCACCGAAGCCGTCACGGTCAGCGCCGTTGGCGAGCTGGTCGCGACCACGCAGACGACCCACCAGGCGGTGCTCGACGTCGGCCAGGTCGAAAACCTGTCGATTCGCGGCCGCGACCCGATGTCGCTCTTGAAGATTCTTCCGGGCGTGCAGTTGCTCGCGAACGACAACGAAACGGTCGGCGGCGGCTTCAATTCGCCCGTGCCGAGTCTTCAGGGCGGACAGGGACAGACGGTCTACATCGACGGCATCAATGGCGGTGACGGCGGCGGCGGCGGAGCGCTCAGCGGCACCACCGTCATTGACGCGATCGCCGAGGTGAACGTGCAGATGAGCGCGTACACCGCGGAATACGGTTTGAAGGGCGGCTCGCAGGTCAACGTCATCACGAAGCACGGCGGCGCGGAGTACCACGGCACGGCGTACTGGTACAGGCGTCACGAGAGGTTCAACTCGACGAACTACTTCAACAAGATCAACAACCGGCCGAAGCCCGAGTATCGCTACTCGAACCTCGGCGGCACCATCGGCGGTCCGATTCCGAAGATCAAGGGCGTCAACTCCGACGGCAACAAGCTGTTCTTCTTCTACGTCCTCGACGATACGCAGGCGCAGCGGCTACAGACGCTGAAGTTCTACCAGATGCCGACGGCGCTCGAACGCAACGGCGATTTCTCGCAGTCCGTCACGCCGAACGGCGCGCTGATTTCGGTCAGAGATCCGCTCACGAACGCGCCGTTCCCCGGCAACAGGATTCCCGCGAATCGCCTGGATCCGCGGGGCCAGGCGCTTCTCAACCTGTACCCGATGCCCAACACGACCGGTGTCAACGGGTACAACTACGTCACGCAGGAGCCCAGCATCGATTGGCCGCGCCGGCAGCACATGTTCCGCGGCGACTATCGGCCGACCGACAAAGACTCGATCGCGGTGAAGTATCAGACGTTCTATACGCGCTCGGTGGGCATCAACGTCGACGGCGCCTCGGCGCGGTGGGGGCTTGTCAGGCAGCGCTACGACTTCGACGTCGATATAGGCAAGATCGACTACACCCGCATTCTGAACACGTCGACGATTCTCGAGTTCTCGACCGGCTTCTTCAACAGCATCGAGAACGGGCCTCCGGAAGATGACGTCGCTCTGGCCGGCATCCAGCGCGCGACGTATCCGCAGCTCACGCGGCTCGGCCAGTTTGCCGGGCAGCACAACCCGCTGGGTCTCATTCCGCAGGCGGTATTCGGCAATATCCAGAGCGCCGACCGGGCGCAGAGCAACGATGGCGGCACGGCGTGGATCACGTACGACGGACGCTGGCCGATTTACGGCAACGACATCGCGATCAACGCGGCGATCAACCTGACGCACACGCGGGGCCGGCACACCTACAAGATGGGCGTCATGCGCGAGGACGAGCTGTTCAGTCAGGCGCGCTCGGGCACCTTCGGCGGGCAGTTCAACTTCGCGGATGACGCCCTCCATCCGAACCGGACCGGCTACGCCTGGGCGAACGCCGTGCTTGGGCAGGTCGCGCGTTACACGGAATCGATGGGACGTGTGCCCGACGATCGCCGTCAGAAGACATGGGCGTGGTACGTGCAGGACACCTGGAAGCCGACGTCGAAGATCACGTTGGACCTGGGTTTGCGCATGTACAAATGGGGACCGGCACTCGCGCAGGGCGGAGAATCGTCGGTGTTCAGCGACGAGCGATTCGATCCGCGGTGGGGCGGCAATCCACCCGTGTTCTATCAGCCAGTGCTTCAAGGCACGACGCGTGTGGCGCGGAATCCGCAAAATGGCCAGATCCTGCCGGCCACGTTCATCGGCTTGATGGTGCCGGGGACCGGCTACAACTGCACGCAGGTGATCACCGCGGACACGCCGTGCGCGATCAACGGCATCGTGACGCAGCGGGATGGCAATTACCTGGACGGCGGCGGCGAAGGCTTTATCGAACCCATGCCGATTCAGTTCGACCCGCGATTCGGCATGGCGTGGGCGTTCAATCCGAAAACCGTCATCCGCGTTGCAGGTGGGTCGTTCCACGACGGCACAGGCGGCGCGTTCGGGCAGCAGGGTGACGCGAACGTCGCATACCGCCTGAACAGGACGATCTTCTACACCGACTACGACTCGTACTTGAACGCCGGAGGCGCCGCCTCTCCGGTACCGAACACGAACGGGCCGGTGCGGACGGACAACCGGCGGCCCAACAACCTGCGGTTCACCTCCGCGATTCAGCGCGAACTCGGCAAGAACATCGTCGTCGACGCCGCGTATGTCTCCATGAGAAGCAAGTACCTGGCTCGAGGGACCAACATCAACCAGATCCCGTACTTGCGCCGGTTCGACCCGGCTTACAAGGACCCGACGATCCCGGCAACCGCCACGAACCCGGGTGCCTTGCCGGACGCCTTCCTGCGTCCGATTCAGGGCTACAGCGACATCCTAAGTATAGAAACGAGCGGATGGCAGACCTACGATTCCCTTCAGCTTCAGGTGACCCGCCGCTTCACGGGCCGCTTCGAGATGGCGGGCAGCTACACCTGGGCTCGCGGGTACGAGGACACCTTCGGGCAGATCAATGGCGTCGACGCGCTTCGCATCAACGACCCGCTTCCGAACGTTGACCAGAGGCGCGACCTGCAGGAGCACGTGCTCGTCGCGAGCTACCAGTACGAGATCCCGCGCGCCAGCGCGCTCTTCGACGACAACAAAGTGGTGGGCGCCATCCTCGACAACTGGCGCATCTCGGGCATCAGCACCTTCGGGACCGGTGGTCGCGGCCGTGTCGGCGTGACCTACAGTCCCGCCGCGGAGTTCACAGGCGGACAGGAGTTCTGTGTGGGCGCCAATCCCACAGGCGCCGGGCCGTTCAATATCGTTGGAGATCTTCAGCTCTCCGGTAGCGGGCAGAATATCGATCGGTGGTTCGCCACGGAGAACGTGCGGCCTGCGACTGGCCGGGGAGACACGGGAAATGAAGCAGCCTGCAACAACTGGCAATTCGTGCTGCCAGGCTGGCACAACCACGACCTCACCCTGTTCAAAGACATCCGTCTGAAGGGGAACCAGCAGCTCCAGTTCCGCTGGGAGATCTACAACCTCTTCGATCAGGTGCAGTTCCAGGACGTCAACACGACGGCGACGTTCAATCCCACAACGGGTGCGCAGACGAACGCGAACTTCGGCAAGGTGACGTCTGCACGAACCGAACGTCGTATGCAGCTGTCGTTTCGATACATCTTCTAGCTGGTAGCGGGTAGCTGGTAGCTGGTAGCGGGTAGCAAAGCGGGCGGCGGTTCGAAAGAACCGCCGCCCTTTTTCTTTATGGTATGTACACCCCGTGAAACGTGAGCGCGTCACCAGGCCGAAACGGCGCGCGGACTATTCATTAGCCCTCATTCCTGCCGCAGTGTTCCTGGCGTATCTGCCGGCGCTCTTTGGCGGCCCGCTCTGGGATGACTTCGGTCACATCACAGTGCCTGAGCTGCGCTCTCTGCGTGGACTCTGGCGCATCTGGTCGGAGATCGGCGCGACGCAGCAGTACTACCCCCTGCTGCACTCGGCGTTCTGGCTCGAACACCGCCTCTGGGGCGATGCATTCGTTGGCTACCACCTCACGAATGTCGCATTCCATTCAGCCTCGGCGATCCTTCTCGTTCTCATCCTTCGCTCTCTCGCCGTCCCCGGGGCACTGCTCGCAGGACTGATGTTCGCGCTGCATCCGGTGTGCGTCGAATCGGTTGCCTGGATCTCTGAGCAGAAAAACACATTGTCCGGGATGTTCTACCTGGCCGCTGCGTATGTGTATTTACGACCCCCACGATCCCCACAAACCCCACGATCCCTACGATCCCCTGACCACTGGCTGTCTTTCGCGCTGTTCATCTGCGCGCTGCTCAGCAAAACGGTTACCGCGACGCTGCCCGCTGCGCTACTCGTCGCGGCGTGGTGGCGGCGCGGCCGGCTGGGATGGCAAGAAGATGTGCGGCCGCTCGTTCCCTGGTTCGCGGTGTCTGTCGCGGCTGGAGTGGTCACCGCGTGGTTCGAGCGCGACATCATCGGAGCAAGAGGGGCAGACTTCGAGCTGACCGTCATCGAGCGGGTTCTGCTCGCCGGCAGGGTGATCTGGTTCTACATGGGCACGCTCGTCTGGCCTGCAGATCTGATGTTCTGGTATCCGCGGTGGACCATCGACGCGTCGGTCGCGTGGCAGTACGCATTTCCCGCTGCGGCGGCTGCCATCGGTATCGGATTGGCCATTGTCGCGCGCAGGAAGCGAGGCCCTCTTGCAGGATTCCTGTTCTTCTCCGGGACGCTATTTCCGGTGCTCGGGTTCGTCAACGTGTATCCGTTCCGTTTCTCGTACGTCGCCGATCACTTTCAGTATCTCGCCAGCATGGGCATCATCGTGCCGGTGGCCGCCGGCCTCGCCATGATGGCCGATACGGCGACGTCCGCGCGACGCTATGCATTGAAGACCGCGTGTGCAGTCCTCGTCGCGACGCTCGGGATTCTGTCGTGGCGCCACAGCGCCGTATTCGCGGATGCCGAGACGCTGTACCGCGACTCGATCGCTCGAAATCCGCAGGCATGGATCGCCTATCAGAATCTCGGAACGTTGCTGGTGTATCAGGATCGACGAGTGCCCGAGGCGATTGACGCGTACCGGGCTGCCCTGGCGATCAGGCCGGATCACTTCGAAGCGAAGAACAACCTCGTGATGGCGCATATCAAAGGCGCCACGATTGCGCCGAACACGCCTGAAGGCACCGCGGCGGCGATCGCGCATTTGCGAGAGGCGCTGCGCATCGATCCGAGCTCTGCCGAGGCGCACTATGCACTCGGCAACGTGCTGGCCGTATCCGGTGAGCCTGAGCAGGAGGCCGAGGCCGTCGTGCACTATGAAAACGCCCTGCGACTGAACCCCGATCATTTTCGCGCCCACTACAACCTGGGAACGGTGCTGATGGACGTACCGGGTCGCCAGGCGGATGCCATCGCGCATCTCGAGGAGGCACTGAAGATTCAACCAGACAGCCTGGAAGCGCACGTCAACCTGGGCATCATGCTCGCCGACGTTCCCGCGCGTTCCGGCGAGGCTGTCCAACATCTGGAGCTCGCCCTGGCGAAGAGGCCAGATCTGACCCCGGTTCGCGAACTGCTGCAACGGTTGCGGGCCGATGGTCAGGCGGCGGCACACTGAGAATGGAAACCAGCCGTCGCGAAAATGCGCTTAGAACGAGGACGTCGTTGCGGCAGGAGCAACAAAACCAAGAGTGGTATTGCGCGGCGCTACTCCGTGTCTGCGTGCCTCCGTGTTGAGCCCCAGAATCGTCGCCACATACAGATCGAAGTCATTCCGCTTGTCCGATGCGTCGGTCGGATGGCGTGACGAAAAGGAAACGACCGAACCTGTTGCGTCGATCGACGGCCCGCTGCTCGGCTCCATCCAGGCCTCGTCACGATCGCCGCTCAGGCGGGTGATGGCGTTGGTCGAGCGGTCCAGGACGAAGACGTCCCACAGCAGGTTGAAATCTTCGACGGTCGCGAGATCGCTGGCCTCGGATTGAAAGGCCACGAATCGACCGTTTGACGATATTGCCGGCCTGGCGCTTGGGCCGTTGGCGAGGCCTCCGCGCACGCTGTTCGTGATGATGCGGGTCTCGCCGGTGTCCAGGTCCGCGAGGAAAATATGAGGCATTCGGCGTGAGATGCCGACGAAAGCGACGAGGCGTCCGTCGCCGCTCAGCGAAGGACTCCACCCAGCCCCGACCAGCCTGGTGAGATGAAGCGCGGTATCACGCACGAAGACGAGGGGCGCTCCTCCGCGGCTGCCGGCGGCTTGCCGCCTCGAGGAGAATGCGACGTATCGGCCGTCACGGCTCGCGCTCGGTTCGACGCTCGACGCCATCTGCGCATCCAGTCCCTCCATCCCCACGCTGACGCGCTGCGCCTGACCGCCGACGAGATTCACGGCGTAAATGTCCCTGTTCTGGCGGTTCGCGCCGGCCTGCCCCGTGCGATCGAACGCCGTCGCGGCAAAGAAGGCGGCACGGCCGTTCTCCGCGATGAAAGGCTGGTGCCCCTCACCAAGAATCGTCGTCACGTCCTCTGCACGGTCGTGGAGCACAACGGCCTCGGCGCGCTCAAAAATGATGAACCGTCCGTCGCCGCTGATGCCGGGATGACTGGTGTCTCCCGCGTAGCCGGCCGTGTCCGGACTCTCGAGCGTCACCTGTTGCCGGGCCGTGTCGAGGACGTACACGTCGCTCGACTGATCCGCATCGGCAGGCACCAGGCGGGAGTAAGTCGTAAAGGCAACGTAGCGGCCGTCCGCGCTTACCGCAGAAGACGGAGGCTCGTGGCTCGAGCGGTAGAGATCCCGTTGCTCGACGGTCAACAGCGCGCCGAAAGCCAGCAGGATGGCCGCAGCCTTCATAGACCGAGCTCGGCGACGACCTTCAGGCCGGCGCGCTTTGCGCGCATTGTCTCGAAGATGTCGCGTCTTTGGCCGACGGCGGTGACGCCGGTATTCCGCTGCGCCGCATGCGCGGCGAGATCGACGCCGTCGAGCTGCTCGATGATGTGCTCGAACTCGTGCGCGATGAGCTCTTCCACGTCGTGGAGCGGCGTAATCTGGATGGCTGCCGAGAGCTGGCCGCGCTCGTTCCGCGTCATCCGCGTCGTCGCGCGGACGTCAGAGCCTGAAGACGGCTTGGTCATGGCGAGATGAACCGTCAGCAACGGCTCCCCGGCGATTCGCACGCACTGGCGGCGGAAGGTCGGAGACTGCCGGAGCATCGATTCGATGAGAGGCCGATACATCGATGACACAACGACGTTGGGCGGCATGGCAAGCTGTCGCGGAATGGCCTCACCTGCCACGTACTGATGCACCGACGTGAGAGAAACGCGAGCGCGTTCGCCTGCGGAACTCGACTGTGCGATCGTGGGATTCGCCTGCAAGAGCGACGCGCACGACAAGAGAACAACTGCTGCAGATCGTTGCATGTTCGCGCTCCTGGACCTTAGACGCAGCTGTTTGTGCAATCGTTGCCGCAGCGCGTTACCTGGTAATACGGCGCCGCGACGCTGCGGTTATCGAATGTAGAATGCAAGACGACATCGGCTCGCAAATGGTTGCAAATCAAAAACCGATCGGGGTCTTCGACTCGGGTGTCGGCGGGCTGTCAGTCCTACAGGCGCTCCGTCAGGAGCTGCCGCATGAACACTTTCTGTACGTCGGCGACTCGGGATGCGCACCATACGGCGACCGTTCAGCCGGGTTCGTGATCGAACGTGCTACCACCATTACGGATTTCCTCGCGGGCGCGGGTGCAAAGGCGGTTGTCGTTGCGTGCAACACGGCCACGGCGATCGCCGCCGAGGCTCTCCGGGCGCGCGTCGCTCTTCCCATCGTGGCGATCGAACCCGCGGTGAAGCCCGCGGCCTCGCGCACGCGGTCGCGCGTGGTGGGCGTGCTTGCGACGACCGGCACGCTGTCGAGCCCGAATATGGGCAAGCTGCTGGCGAACTACGGCTCCGACGTGGACTTCGTAATCCAACCCTGCCCGGGCCTCGCCGATCAGGTCGAGAAGGGCGAGCTCGAGTCGGACGAAACGCTCGCGCTGGTCAAACGCTACGTGCGGCCGATGGTCGACCGTGGCGCCGATATCGTGGTGCTCGGGTGCACGCACTATCCGTTCCTGCGGCCGCTCATTCAGGACGTGGCTGGGCCGGGTGTCGAGATCATCGACCCGGCGACGCCCGTCGCGCGTGAACTGCGGCGCCGGCTCGAAACTGCGGGTTTGCTGAACGCCAGTGCTGGCGAAGGAACCGAGCGATTCTGGACGACAGGCGCGGTGGAAATCGTCGGGCCGATTGTGAGACAACTGTGGGGAAAGACAGCCCAGGTGATGCCGCTGTGACCCGCTTCACGCACGCCGCTGTCGCCACCGCCGCCTTGATGGTGCAGAAAAAGTTGTTGCCAGTGCACCGTGAAAAGAAAGACATTGAAGCCCACCTCGAATTGCGCGAGCGCTTCCAAGGAGGCCGTATGCCGTTTTCCAGAGTCGCAGGAGTCACCGTTCTTCTCGCACTGCTTGCGCCCGTGCAGCAGCGTCCGGCGGCTGCCCCCGCGTCGTGCGAGAGTCTGACCTCCCTGCGACTGCAGAATGCGACCGTCACCTCCGCGAGTGCCATCGCGGCAGGGGCCTTCACTCCTCCGACGGCGACTCCGGGTCGCGGCGTTTCCCCCGCCCTCGCCCGAGCGATGGCGGCCGCGCCGGCGTTCTGCCGGGTGGTCCTGAAGAGCAAGCCGACGGCGGACTCAGACATCAACATCGAAGTGTGGCTGCCGGCCTCGGGGTGGAATGGCAAGCTGCAAGCGGTCGGGAACGGGGGATGGGCGGGCACGATCGCCTATCCGGCGCTGGCCGCCGCCGTAACCCAGGGGTACGCCGCAGCGAGCACTGATAGCGGTCATACGACGCCCGGTGCGTCGTTCGCCGTCGGACATCCCGAGAAAGTTATCGACTACGCCCACCGGTCGCTCCACGAGATGGCGGTGCACGCCAAGGCGGTTACGAGCGCGCGCTACGGCGACAAGATCGCGGCGTCGATCTGGAATGGCTGCTCGACCGGAGGCAATCAGGGGCTGACGCTCGCGTCCATGTACCCGGCAGATTTCGACGCGATCGTCGCGGGCGCACCGCCTGACATACGGTCGCGCGTTCATGCCGTGCGCATGGTGCTGCATCGCTTCGTGCACCGCACGGCCGGTAGCTACATTCCGCCGGAGAAATATCCGGCCATCCACGCCGCGGTGATGGACGCGTGCGATCTGAAGGACGGAGTGAAGGACGGCATCATCGAGAACCCGCCGGCGTGCCGTTTCGATCCGAAGGTGCTTCAGTGCAAGGGCGCCGATGGTCCATCGTGCCTGACTGCCGAGCAGGTCGAAACCGCTCGCGCGATGTACTCGGACGTCAAGAATCCAAAGACGGGCGAGGTGCTCTACACGCCGTTGTTACAGCCCGGATCTGAGCTGTTGTGGGGGACGCTGGCCGGACCAGAGCCGTTCTCAAATGCCTCGGAGACATACAAGTACCTCGTCGCCAAAGACGCAGCGTGGGATCCGGCCCGGTTCGATCCCGCGATTGACGTCGAGAAGATGGACACCGCGGCGGCCGTGCTCAACACCGCAGGCCACAACCTGAACCCGTTTTTTGCGCGCGGCGGCAAACTGCTGATGTATCACGGGTGGAGCGATCAACAGAACCCGGCCTCCACGAGCACCAGTTATTTCGCGCGCGTCCTGAACGCCGCCGGAAAAGGCGCCGCCGGCAAATCGATCCAGCTGTACATGGTTCCAGGAATGAATCATTGCCAGGGCGGCGTCGGCACCGATACCTTCGACAAGGTTGCGGTGATCGAAGAATGGATGGCGAAGGGCGCTGCGCCGGCGCAGATCGTCGCATCGCATTCAACGGACGGGAAGGTCGATCGTACCCGGCCGTTGTGTCCGTACCCGCAGGTGGCCGCGTACAAAGGCACCGGGAGCACCGACGAGGCCTCGAGCTTCGCGTGCAGGACCCCGCAATGATGAAAAAAGCATCTCGAACGACTGCGGTTGAATTTGCCATCCTGGCCGGGTTGATGGTCGCCGGTGCAGGCACGGTCCGGTTGAAGCCGGACACTGCCTACGCTCAGGCGCAGGCGCCCTACGACCTCATCATCCGGAACGGCCGCATCGTCGATGGAACGGGCAGCCCCTGGTACCGCGCTGATGTCGCCGTGCGCGCCGACACCATCGCGCTCATTGCGCCTTCGATTACAGCGCCGGCGACGCAAGTGGTTGACGCAGCCGGACAGATCGTCTCTCCCGGATTCATTGACATTCACAACCACGCGCGCGAGAACATCTTCCAGTTGCCGAGCGCAGACAACTACATCAGGCAGGGGGTCACGACGCTGATCGAAGGTCCTGATGGCGGCTCGCCGGTGCCGCTCGGCCCGTTTCTGGACAAGCTCGAGGCCACGCAGAAATCGATCAACGTCGGGACGTTCATCGGCCAGGGATCGGTGCGCGAGGCTGTCATCGGCCGTGCGAACAGGCGGCCGACGCCTGCCGAGCTCGACAAGATGCGCGCGTTCGTCGAGGACGGCATGAAGGCCGGTGCGTTCGGCATGAGCACCGGACTGTTCTACGTGCCGGGCGCGTTCACGCCGATCGAGGAAGTGGTCGAGCTGGCCAAGGTTGCGGGCAAGTACGGCGGCATCCATATCTCGCACATGCGCGACGAAGCCTTCGGCGTGCTCGACAGCGTGCGCGAGACGATTCGCATCGGCGAAGAGGGCGGCCTGCCGACGCAGGTGACGCATCACAAGATTGTCGGCCCGCAAAACTACGGCAAGAGTGTCGAGACGCTGAAGCTGATCGACGCCGCCCGCCTCCGGGGGGTCGACGCGACGAGCGATCAGTATCCCTACACCGCGTCGAGCAATGCGTTCACCGCATCGATGATTCCGCAGTGGGGCCAGGAGGGCGGCCGCGAACAGATGCTCGCGCGCCTGAAGAATCCGGCCACGCGAAAGGAAATCGGCGCCGAGACCGTGCGCATCATTCGTGAAGAGCGCGGCGGCGGCGACCCGAAGAACGTCTTTCTCGCGCACTGCGATTTCGACGCGGCGATGGCCGGAAAAAACCTGGCCGACGTCGCGCGGATGCGCGGCATGGAGCCCACGATTGAAAACGGCGCCGAAGCGGCGATGTGGATTGTCGAGCAGGGCAACTGCCAGGGCGTTTACCATGCAATGAGCGAGCAGGATCTCGAGCGCGTCATGCGCCATCCGGCGACGATGATCGCGTCGGATGGGTGGGTGCAGATTTACGGGGAGGGCGTGCCGCATCCGAGAAGCTACGGCACGTTTCCGCGGGTGCTCGCGGTCTACGTACGCGAGCGGAACGTCATCACGCTTGAAGACGCCATTCGGAAGATGACGTCATTCCCCGCGCAGCGCCTGCGGCTGGGCGATCGCGGCGTGCTGAAGCCGGGTATGAAGGCCGACATCACCGTCTTCGATCCTGCGCGCGTGCGCGACACGGCGACGTTCGAAAAGCCGCACCAGTACGCGGAAGGGTTTTCGTCGGTCATCGTGAACGGGCAGGTCGTGTTCGACGGAAAGGCCATGACGGCGGCGCGACCTGGGAAGGTCATTCGCAGGCAGTAGAACGAAAACGAAGAACGAAGAACGAAGAACGAAAAAGCGAAGAACGAAAAAGCGAAGAACGAAAAAGCCTGGAGACGGAGGACTTATGAGACATGTTCGCCTGTCGTACCTCTTCGTCGCAATCGTTGGCGTGGCTCTGTTCGTCGCCTTGTGGAATCCCATCCGCGCTCAACAGGCGGGCAGCGCGATTCCGATCGACAACGACGATCTCGGAGGAATCGTGACCGGCCCGAAAGGACCGGAAGCGGGCGTCTGGGTCATCGCCGAAACATCGGACTTGCCCACCAAGTTCGCGAAGATTGTCGTCACGGACGATGCGGGGCGTTACCTCATCCCCGACCTGCCAAAGGCCAGTTACAACGTATGGGTGCGGGGATACGGCCTGGTCGACTCGCCGAAGATTCAGGCCACGGCTGGGAAAAATCTGAATCTCACCGCTGTGCCCGCGCCGAATCCACGCGCCGCCGCCGAGTATTACCCGGCCGGTTACTGGTACTCGCTCATGAAGGTGCCCGACAAGGGAGAGTTCCCGGGCACGGGAGACAGCGGAAACGGCATCTCGCCGTCCATGCAGTCGCAGGCGCAGTGGATTCGATCGCTCAAGTCGGGCGGCTGCACCGCGTGCCACCAGATTGGCACCAAGGGCATGCGTGAGATTCCCAAGGCGCTCGGCACCTTTGCGTCGTCCGCCGCGGCGTGGGATCGCCGCATTCAGTCCGGTCAGGCGGGCGGGCAGATGAGTGCGGGGCTGAACACGTTCGGCCGACGGCGGGTGCTCGAAACGTTTGCGGACTGGACCGATCGAATCGCGGCGGGCGAAGTGCCGCCGTCGCCGCCGCGCCCGCGGGGCATCGAGCGGAACCTCGTCATCACGCAGTGGGACTGGGCCGATCCGAAATCGTATCTGCACGATTCGGTGTCGACCGACCGCCGCAACCCGCGGCTCAATCCCTACGGCCCGATCTACGGCTCGCTCGAGCTGAGCTCCGACTACGTGCCGGTGCTCGATCCCGTGAAAAACACCGTCAGCCGTGTTCCGCTGTCGGTCCGCGATCCGAACACGCCGGCGACCAGCCCCAAGATGCCGCATTCGTCGCCGTATTGGGGTGAGGAGCCGATCTGGACGAGCAAGAACAACGTGCACAACCCGATGCTCGACGAGAAGAGCCGGCTCTGGCTGACATCAGCGGTCGCGCCGTTCGAGAATCCGGCGGTCTGCAAGGCTGGATCGACGCATCCGTCTGCCAAGGCGTTTCCGCTGGAGAGCTCCAGCCGCCACCTCCAGATGTACGACCCGCAGACGAAGAAGCTCACGCACATCAGGACATGTTTCTCGACGCATCACCTGATGTTCGCCGAGGACGCAAACAGGACGCTGTGGACGAGCGGCGGTGGACCTGTAATTGGATGGTTGAACACGAAGAAGTTCGAGGAGACCGGCGACGAGAACGCCTCCCAGGGATGGACGGCGCTCATCGTCGACACCAACGGCAACGGCCGGCGCGACGCATATGTGGAGCCCGATCAGGCCGTCGATCCGGCGAAGGACAAGCGCATCAACGCGCCGTTCTACGCGGCGTCGCCCGCGCCTGACGGCTCTGTGTGGGGATCGATGCTCGGCTTCCCCGGCGCCATCATGCGGCTGGTTCCAGGATCGAATCCGCCGGAGACTGCGCTCACGGAAATCTACGAACTGCCGGCGTCGACGGACCCCAAGGCCGACGTGCTCGGATTTTCGCCCCGCGGAATGGACGTCGATCGCAATGGCGTGGCATGGGTCGCGCTCGCCAGCGGACACATGGCGAGCTTCGACCGCCGCAAGTGCAAGTCTCCGCTCAACGGGCCGAAGGCGACGGGACAGCACTGCCGCGAAGGATGGACGTTCTATGCGGAACCGCTGCCGCAGATGAAAGGCGTGACCGACGTCGGCAGCGCCGAGGCCAGCTACTACACATGGGTCGATCAGTTCGACACGTCGGGCCTGGGCGCGAACACCCCGATCAACACCGGCAACGCGTCCGAGGCGCTCCTCGCGCTGAAGGACGGCGCCTGGGTGGTGATGCGGGTTCCCTATCCAACGGGGTTCTACACGAAGTGGATGGACGGCCGCATCGACGATCCGGCGAAGGGCTGGAAGGGCAGGGGACTGTGGGCCACCATCAGCACGCGCACGCCGTTCCATATGGAGACCGGCAAGGGGACGACGAGCAAGGTGATGCAGTTCCAGATGAGGCCGGATCCGCTCGCGAAGTAAGACGCGCGAAAAGATGATCGACATTCGCGATGTGAGGATTGAGGACGCCGAGCAGATTGCGGCGATCCTCAATCCGATCATTGCGGCGCGCTGCTATACCGTGATGGACACGCCGTTTACGGTCGAGGCGGAGCGCGACTTCATTCGAGCCTTCCCCGAGCGCGGGACCTTTCTCGCCGCCATCGACACGACAGCCGGCCGCGTCGTCGGTTTTCAGAATGTATCGCCATTTGGCAGTTTTACCAGCGCCTTCGATCACGTCGGCGTCATCGGCACGTACGTGGACCTCCGACGGAGACGGGAAGGGATTGCCGGCCGGTTGTTCGCGGCCACGTTCGAGGCGGCGCGCGCGAAGGGTTACGAGAAATTTTTCTCGTACGTGCGGGCCGACAACGAAGCGGCTCTTCAAGCCTATCTTGGTCATGGCTTCCGCGTCGTCGGAGCCGCCGAGCGCCACGCGAAGATCGACGGCAGATATATCGACGAGATCGTGATCGAGAAGCTGCTCTGAGGTCTGCGGCTCACCAGCGCTCGGCGCGCCGTACGCCTATGCAGCCATCAGTCGTGGCGTGTTCGAGTGTGGCAGCCCGGTTCAATTGGGTGATGGTGTTGTCAGACGCCGCTGCGTTCAAGTCAAACACGGCGGCAAGCCCCAACTGGCTGAACTCCTGGTACGCCGTCATTCCGCCAAGCTGCGCGAGTGTGTCGAGCAGCAGACGATCGAACGACGGCGTGGGATCGAATCCAAGGTACAGGAGCACGCGAGGGTGATTCTTCAGTGCATCCGTAAGCCGTTGCGAGCGACAGTCGATGGCAGGTCCCACTTCGTAAATGGGGCTCCCGTCATCGAGAACGGCGCCTGCTCCAGCTTCGTCCGAGAGCGGGATCATGCCGTACCACCACACGGCCTCGAGCGCCAGATGCGTCGAAACGAGAACATCGCCAGGCCTCCGCTGGCTCATGAGCCAGCGGACCGCAGCCCGGTCATCGAGCCGGTGCTTGTCAGTGCTGGCGCGCCGTGCGTCGAGCTCGACGCGTCCACGCACGAAGACATCGGCGACGAGCCGAAACTGCACCAGTAAGACGAGCAGGGCCGCGGTCAATGGCGCCCATCTCCGTCGGGCGAATGCTTCGTAACCGATCCGTACAGCACGATCGATCAGCAGCGCGACGCCGGCGTACAGCGCCGGGACGATCCAGATCGAAAACCTTTGGTACAACGGAACGACGCCGGAGAATGCAAAGGCAGACAGTGCCACGCCGGCAAGCACGAATCCCAGGGGCCGCGCGATACCGAACGCCCACCCGCAGAGTGCCGAGATCCAAAGGAGTGTCCACAGGGCGGTGCCTCCCGGATTCACGGCGAGAAGCGCGAGCCGATCGAAGAGCCAGCCGATGCTGCCGATCAGTCCCAGGGATGGCGGCAGCAGCTCCGCGATCCACGTCGACCGGAAATACGTGCTGTGAACGGTATAGCGGGCCGAGACGAGGTAGTGCAGGGCAAACGAGACAATCCAGATCAATCCCCCGGCTGCGAACTGTGCCGCAGCGCGCCGGCCGTCGCGCCGCCACACGACGACGCACAGAAAGATCGCGCAGGCAGGCGTCGCCAGCAGCGCACCGTTCGCAAACCAATGACCGATGGCTGCCACAGTCCACCAGACCCACACACGTCTCGTCCGATCCGCGGACGCAGCTGCTTCGACCGCCCAGGCGGCAAGAACCGGGAGGAGCAAGCCGAAGAAGATGTCGGCCGTGTAGTGCTTGACCTCGAAACGATAGTGCGCCAGCAGGGGACCTATCCAACACAGCAGGACAAAAGACATGGCGGCAATCCGCCCCATCCAGCGTCGACCGACCCACACGGCAAGGATCAAGGTCGCCATTCCGAAAAGCAGCGGAACCGCGCGCAGCGCGGCTTCTCCGGTTCCCAGAATGGACATGGCGGTGCGTTCGAGAACCAGCCAGCCGAACGGCGCGCTCTGTCCCAGCCAGAGCACGCCCGCAAGTTCACCTATGGAGCGATCGCGCAGGTTGAGCGCAATCGCTTCCTCGTCGACCCACAAGGGAAGCGCGGCACGCCACTGATAGATATCAACGGCAATGGCGGCGGCGGCCAATCCGGGCGCGGACGCTGCGACGCGAATGGCATGCCTCGCCCACTGTCTCCAGAGGCGCCACTCACCTCGGATCATGCTGCGCCCATCGGGCGACAACGTCACGAGCCACGCCAGGATCGCGCACAGCAGCGAGCCCACAACAGCATTGCCCGGCTGCCGGGATGAAATTCGCAGCCCTCCGAGCTCGACGCGAAATCCGCCAGTGACCCAAACCAGTACGGCTTCCGCCGCAGCCAGCGCGCCCAGCGCGCAAAGAGCTCGATAGAGGTAAGCCGCACGCCTTCCGGCCAGCCAGGACATCGCCTATCAGCCTAATGCCTAAATGCCTCTCGCCTATTCGACTACAATGCCGGCGTGCTCTGGTGGCACTGGCTCGTCCTCGGCCTCATTCTGGTTGCCCTCGAAATGGCGGCCTCGGGCGGGTTCTACGTCATCTTCTTCGGCGTCGCCGCCCTGGCGATTGCCGGTCTTCACGTGCTCGATTGGGCAGGGCCGGTCTGGGTGCAGCTCGTGCTCTTTTCCAGCATCTCGGTCGGGTCGCTGCTCGTGTTTCGCGGTCCGCTGCTGAAGTGGATGCAGCTCGACGGTCCCGGCAAGGACGTCGACACGCTCGTCGGGGATGTCGCGGTGCCGCTCGAAGATATTCCTGCGGGCGCCGTCGGGCGCGCAGAGCTGCGCGGCGCCGTGTGGTCCGCGCGCAACCAGGATACGGCGACCCTCGCGCGGGGCGAGCGATGCAAGGTGGTCAACGTCGATCGGCTGATGATTTTTCTCAAGCCAGAAAGAGAGCGCTCATGACCGGCGGGATAGTCGCCCTGCTGATCCTCACCTTCCTCGTGCTCGTCATCATCGCGAAGACCGCCGTCGTCGTGCCGCAGCAAAGCGCGTACGTCGTCGAGCGCCTTGGGCGCTTCCACGCCATTCTGAATGCCGGGTTCCACGTCCTCCTGCCGTTTGTCGACGTCATCCGGTACCGGCATTCCCTGAAGGAGACGGCCGTCGACATCCCCGCCCAGGTCTGCATCACGCGTGACAACGTGCAGGTTGGCGTCGACGGCGTGCTCTATCTGAAGGTCCTCAACCCCGAGCGCGCCTCGTACGGAATCTCGGACTACATGTTCGCGATCAGCCAGCTGGCCCAGACGACGCTTCGCAGCGAGGTGGGCAAGATCGATCTCGACAGGACGTTCGAGGAGCGCACCAACATCAACACGCAGGTCGTGAGCGAGCTCGACAAGGCGTCGGAAGCCTGGGGTGTCAAGGTGCTGCGGTACGAGATCAAGAACATCACGCCGCCCGCTGATATTCTCGCTGCAATGGAGAAGCAGATGCGGGCGGAACGTGAGAAGCGCGCGGTGATTCTCACGTCCGAAGGCACACGCGATGCGGCGATCAACACGGCTGAAGGCATGAAACAGGAAGTCATCAAGCAGTCGGAGGCCCGCAAGCAGCAGCAGATCAACGAAGCGGAAGGAGAGGCCGCCGCCATCACGTCGGTCGCAACAGCGACGGCCGCAGGCATCCGCAGCGTTGCCGAAGCGATCAAGCTGCCTGGCGGTCAGGAAGCGGTGCAACTGCGCGTCGCCGAGCAGTACATCGGGCAGTTCGGCGAGCTGGCGAAAAAAGGCAACACGATCGTGCTGCCTGCGAACGTCGCGGATGTCGGCGCCATGATCGCGCTCGCGATGAAGATGATTCAGAAGGAAAACTGAAGGAGTCACGACAATGGCGAACGAACGGACGGTGCTGATTACCGGCGCAACGGGAAAACAGGGGGGCGCGACCGCCCGCGCGCTCGCGGGCAAGGGCTTCGCGCTTCGCGCGATGACGCGCAAACCGGACAGTGACGCGGCGAAAGCCGTCGCGTCCGAAACAGGTGCCGAGCTGGTGCGGGGCGACCTCAACGACGAGGCGTCATTGAAGGAGGCGCTCAAGGGCGCGTGGGGCGTCTTTGCTGTGCAGAACACATGGGAGGCGGGCGTCGCGGGCGAAGAAGAGCAGGGCAAGCGCATCGCGACAGTCGCGCGCGATGCGGGCGTTCAGCACTACGTCTATACGTCTGTGGGCTCGGCGCACCGCAAGACGGGAATCCCGCACTTCGAGAACAAGTTCCGTGTAGAAGACACGATTCGCGGCCTGGGCTTTCCCTCGCATGTCATTCTTCGCCCGGTCTTCTTCATGGAGAACGTCACGTCGGCCTGGTTTCTCAACGGGGACAATCTCTACGCCGCGATGCCGCCGGAGCTGAAGCTGCAGATGATCGCCGTCAGCGATATCGGCCTGCACGGGGCCCGCGCGTTTACTGATGCCGAGAAGCTGAACCGGCGCGAGATCGATCTTGCCGGCGACTCTGCGACGATGCCCGAGACGGCTGAGGCGTTGAGCAAGGGGCTCGGCCGGACGATTACGTTCGTGCAGATTCCGATCTCGGAAGTGCGGAAGAACAGCGAAGACTTCGCCCTGATGCTCGAGTGGTTCGAGCGCGTCGGCTACGATGTCGACATCGCCGGCCTCGAGCGCGAGTCGGGCATCCGTCCCATGAAGCTGACGGAGTGGGCCGCCAAACAGAGAGTCTGAACGGAGACTCCGTGAGTCCCGAAGTCGCTCAGCTGGTTTCGATTCTCGATCAGGCTTACAACAAGCCGTCCTGGCACGGTACCAATCTACGCGGGTCGGTGAGGCGCGTGACGGCGGCGCAGGCGGCGTGGCGGCCGAATTCGCACCGCCATAACATCTGGGAGATCGTCGTTCACGCCGCCTACTGGAAGTACGCCGCCGCGCGCCGCTTTACCGGCGGCACGCGCGGATCGTTTCCTTTGAAGGGGTCGAACTGGTTTCGCCGCCCCTCGGGCCAGCCGTCCGAGCAGGCCTGGAAGTTTGACCTGCGGTTGCTCGACGAGATGCACGACTCGCTGCGCACTGCGGTCACGCAGCTGTCGGCGAAGAAGCTTTCCGCCACGCCGCCGGGCAAGAAAGTCAGCAACTTTGCCCTCCTCTCCGGTATGGCCGCCCACGACCTGTACCACGCCGGACAGATTCAGCTTCTCAAGCGTCTGACCGTGCTTTAGCGGTAAACTAGGCGCGTTTCCAGACATTCAGCCTTCGAGGGACATCACATGAAAGCACGTCTTTTCGCGGCGGTGTTCGCGTGTGCGGTGGCAGCAGCAGCCGTGGGTACGGCCCAGCAGGCGGCGCAGGTGCCCTCGGTATCGAAGCGTCCCAACGGCGGCGGCCTTGCCACCATTCGGATGGGCGCACCCGACAACAACATGTGGTTCGGCTGGCGCGTCGCACTGCCGACTGCGGCGTTCCGGGGACTGACGTTCTCCGATGCGCTCGCCAAGGCAGACGTCATACCCGTTGCGAGCGTTGAAGCGGTCAGCACGCAGATCACGAGCTTCGAGGTCCCGAAGCCGCTCGACCAGCTTTCCAGCACATTGGGATCCTAAGCTTAGAATTCCACGTGGACAAGTTGTCGC
>JADMIO011507017.1_pt1 | contig 69941 bp, 88 predicted proteins | sample 8958161 | NCBI WGS metagenome assembly JADMIO01 (sample SAMN16585339, study PRJNA669376) | soil metagenome | isolation source: Crop rotation soil | place: USA: Cullars Rotation, Alabama | collected 2011 | reverse complement strand
CGCGACTTCAAGTCACGTGAATTCCAAGCTTCGGATCCCACTGTGCTGGAAAGAAGCGATTGAGGACGCTCGCTACGGGAGTCCTCATTGGTGGAGTCGTCACCGGCGCAGTGATCGGCGGTGCGACTTTCGTCGCAGCCCAACAGGGCGGTGGCAGCACGATCAAGGCGTGCGTGAACCGCAACACGGGTGCGATGCGCATCGTGAACTCGAACTTCTGCGGAAGCCCCCTCGAAAACCTGGTCACCTGGAATCAGCAGGGACCCGCAGGCCCCGCGGGCACGAGGGGGCCCACTGGTCCGCAAGGACCAACCGGGGCTCCCGGCGCGGCAGCTAATACAGGAGCAACGGGGCCGACCGGTCCCACTGGGCCTACGGGGACGGGCAGTACAGGCCCTACTGGAGCTACCGGGCCTTCGGGAGCCACTGGGCTGACCGGCGCTACCGGTCCGAGCGGGCTGTCCGGAACAGAATTCGGAGCCTTTTTCGGCATGACTGCCGGACCAGGCAATTTGGGACCGAATGATTATCCAGCAACGATTGCGATCTCGGGCGGCCCGCCGAGTGTTGCCGCTGGCTCGGCAATCAATTTCCCACGCGCCTCCGCCCCGGCCGTCGGAGCAGTCGCCATCAACAACCCGGGCCCGGCCCAAACGGACAATACTGAATTCATATTGCCTTCGGTTGGCACGTATCGCGTGACTTGGCATATCAGCGTGGACGAGCCCGCTCAACTCGGTCTCTGGATCAGTTCCGACGCACAAGGCTCTATCGTGTCATCTCCCCTGGCGGGTGGCTTCTTCACTCAAGTCGCTACAGCACTGGGTGCCCCGGGCCAGGTGGGTCGGGCGACCGGCACAACCCAATTGGTCGGTGACGTCATTTTCTTCAATCCGGTCGCAGGCTCGGCGATCCAGATTCGTAACTTCGCATCATTCAGTGCTCTCACTGTCAGTCCGCTGCCCGGTGGAACACAAGCACAGGCGGTGACCCTGACGATTCAACGCCTCCAATAAACCTGCCGTGTGCGCCAGCCCGGCTGACAAGAGGCCCGCTGGGTTGGAGTGATCCCAGCGGGCCTGGTGCAGAGGGCACGGATCCCAGCGTGCCTACTCAGAGCGTATCGGCCCCGCAACCCATAGCAGTCCGCCACGCGGGGCGAGGACTGGATGAGGCACTTCGGGGCGAGGAAGCAGATTTCGTGCTGACGGCGGTGGCAGGAACCCGTAGTGCCTCGCCAGCTCCACCTCCTCGCTTGCGATCAAAGCCACTCATCGAAGCAGACGCTTCGGAATGATTCCTAGACAGGCAACCCTTGTGCGATGCCCTCGTTGATCGCGTAGTATTCGTTGCTGCTGATCGCCCCCGTTGCGCCTTCCACGAGATTCCTCACCGTGTCCACAGAATCGGACTTGAAGACGCACACACCGCGGGTGCCGTCGAAGCTTGGCACAACGATAGGCAGTTCCGTTCCCTCCGGCAGATCCAGCTTCCCGCCCCAGAACGTCTTTGGGTCGGATACCGAGTGAATCGTGATGACGAACATGACTTTCCTCTCCCTTGACCTCGGTCCTTTGCCGAGTGGCCTTGTGGGGGCAAGATGCGTCGCCCGGACTTCGCCATCAACTGCAAAATTTGCAGTTGCAAGCGGCCGACGGCGCGTAGAGACTTCGGTCATGCGCGGCTACGGACAGTTCTGCCCAATTGCACAGGCGGCAGAGGTGCTCACCGAGCGCTGGACGCCACTGGTGATCCGCGAGCTGGCGCTCACCGGCAGCCGCCGCTTCAACGACATCCAGCGCGGAGTCCCGTTGATGTCCTCTTCGCTGCTCACGAAGCGCCTCCGGCAGCTTGAGCGCGCAGGGCTCGTGGAGCGCCGGCCGCGCCCGGACGGCAAGGGCAGCGAGTACCACCTGACTCCCGCCGGGAACGAACTCGGACCGGTCTTCGCTCAAATAGGCATCTGGAGCGAGCGCTGGCTGAGACGCCCGATCTTGGAGGAGACACCCGATACCGGGTTGCTCATGTGGTGGGTACGAACCACCGTCAAAACCGACGCCCTGCCTGTCGGCCGCAGCGTCATACATTTTCGCTTCAGCGGCGTGCCTGAGAAGCTGCGGAACTTCTGGCTCGTGCTCCCTGAAGCGGATTTGTGTCTGACTGACCCCGGGTTTGGCGTCGACATCGCCGTTCACAGCGATCCGAAGACGCTGACCGCCGTTTGGATGGGCGATCTTAGCCTGTCCGCGGCGCTCCACGGCGACCGCATCGAACTGGAGGGCCCCAGGCATCTCGTGCGTTCGTTCCCGAGGTGGTTCGGACTGCACCCGCTGTTCGCCGGCGTCGACCATCCCGCTAGCAGGCCGCGAATTCATGCTTCCTAACCGTGGGGTTGCTTGTTAGTCGTGATGGCCGGTTATGGCCAGCGAGTTCACGGCTGCGCGCACTACGATCTGGCATCGCGCAAGGCAGGAGCCCTAGAACCTGGAGAAGCCTCGCTCCAGAGCATCGACCGAGAGTTGCGCTCCTCCAAGTAGCCGTGCCTTCTCTCGCAGCAGCCCCATCGCCTTCTCGCTTACCGCACCGCAAATCTCAATCGAAAGCAAGGTGATCAGCTCTGCGAAGCCGCGGAAGGCTGGGCCGGCGAGCTCCATGTGAAACTCCAGTGAGGCGGTATCAGGATGGACGGCTACAAGCGTCATGCGGCGAGCGTCAGCGTCGATGTAGAAGCCGTACGACATGAGGCGAGGTTCGTGCTCACGGACGAACGCGACCAGTTCGTCGACTGCGCGCCGCACGTCATCAACCCTGCCCTCGTGAATCTCAGAACGGTCGATGTAGATCACGGGGTCTGACACCACGGCATGCTCCTCTGCGGCTCTGCAACCCAGATCGCTATAGAAGACACAACCTCGACGTCAACGGCGAGCCTCCTTTATGCCGGCGCGCTACCAAGTCGAGAGGATGTTCTCTTAGTGGACGGCGCGCCCACCCGTCGCCACGACCTGCAAGTCGCCTCGTTCACGAATGGCGCTCCCATTGCGGCCGTAAGTCACAATTGGTGGTCTCGGCGATGAACGGGAGGGAGCAGGGAATGACCGCACAAGAGGTGAGCTCGCCGTTACGGGTCCTCGAACGCCTCCATCATGCAATGAACGATCACGACCTGGACGCATTCCTCGCCTGTTTCGCTGTCGACTACCGAAGCGAACAGCCCGCGCATCCGAATCGCGGCTTCGGTGGCCGCGAACAGGTTGCACAAAACTGGTCCGCGATGTTCGAGGGCATACCCGACTTTCACGCCGAGCTGGGCGCTACGGCCGTGAGCCAAGACTCGCTCTGGGCCGAATGGCACTGGACAGGTAACCGGGCAAACGATACCCCGCTCGACATGCGGGGCGTGACTGTTTTCGAGATCAAGGAGGGCCAGATTGCCTCGGCGCGGCTCTACATGGAGGAGGTCGAAGAAGCCGGCGCGGGCATTGATGAAACCGTGCGCCACCTCGCCGAAGGGCAATCGTAGGTTATTGGCGCGAGAGGCCCGCTGCGTCTCCACGACAACATCGAGCCTCTCCATCGGCACGGGACCTTGCGGCATCCGCGCCTAGTCAGAGCGTATCGGCACCGGCAAGCTAGCCAGTCGCGATGATCTCGCCGTCGTGCCATTCAGGCTCGCCATCAAGAAGCGCCGCCATCTTCTGAAAACGCTGGTCTTGCTCGGGGTTCTGGGCGTTCGCGTGGTAGCTCTCGCGATCCTCGAAAACCACCGCGAGGTAATACTCGTTGGCGTCCGCGTCCATCCGGTACACATTGAACGACACATGGCCGGGGATGTTCACGCCGTCGTATTCCTTCATCAGCTCCTGCATCTGCGCTTCCATTCCTGGCTTCAGGCGCATTTTGGCAATGGTTCCGTACATTCTGTTCTCCTCAGTGCTGGACGCTAGGGCTAGGGATCGTGGTCCCGGTGTGGTGCTTCGTCAAGCGAGTCTCTGGCATAGACTCGACCCATGTGTGGACGTTTCACCCTCACTGACGATCAGCGTGAGCGAGTAGCCGCGATGCTCGGCGTCCCTGTTGAGCAGTTGGTCGAGGAGGACTACCGGCCGCGATGGAACATCGCGCCGACTGACCCGCACTGGATCGCCCGCATGAAGTACGAGGATCGCGAGGTGCTTCCTGCCAAGTGGGGGCTTGTCCAGTTCGGCTCGAAGGACGCGAAGCGGGCCTCGTCGCAGATCAACGCGCGAGCCGAGACGGTCGCAATGAGGCCAGCGTTCCGGAATGCCTGGCAGCGGAATCGACGCTGCATCATCCCAGCGGATGGCTTCTACGAATGGACTGGTCCGAAAGACGCACGCAAGCCGATCTGGTACCACAGGCCGGACGGCGACCTGCTCTTCTTCGCTGGGCTCTATGAGTCCTGGCAACCCACTCCAGATACATGGCAGCGGACGTTCACCATCATCACGACGACGGCGAACGGGCTACTTGCACCGATTCACGACCGTATGCCGGTCATCCTCACTGAAGAGGCCGCTGATGAGTGGCTGTTTCAGGGCAACGACTCATCTTCGGTAGGGCGGCTGCTTGTCCCCGCTTCAGATGGCTATCTAGTCGCGAGCGCGGCATCCACGCGCGTGAACTCGGTGAAGAATGACGACGCGGCCTGTCTCGCGCCGTGATCCGCACTGGTAGTGCATTACAACGGAGGTAATTATTCTCGGCGCATGACGACCGAACTTGGGCGGGCTGTCGGCGCGAAGATACGGACGTTGCGCGAGGCGCGCGGAACGAGTCAGAGACAGCTCGCCAACGGCATCGGGCTTTCACAAGCCGTCATCTCCCAATACGAATTGGGAATGCGCGAAATACGAGCGACTACCGCTATCCGCATCGCCGCCTTCTTCGATGTGAGTCTCAGTGAGTTGCTGGATGTTCAGGGGGTGATCGCCGTACGCGATGAAAGAATCGCATGGGGGGTACAAGCGGTAGTTCAGTCGAAGGTGGACTAACGCTCCCTCAGTGGTCGCTGACCTAGCGCCGCTTCCGATACCCGCCGGGGGCAAGGTAGACGAGAGCGGGCAAGATTGGAAGGCTGAAGCGCTGCGCCAAGAGGCATAACTGCGCCTAAGTCGCGCTGGCGAGCACGAGGTCACAGCGAAAGAGGCAGCCGAACGAGCCGACTACGAACGGCGGGCAGCGCAAGGGTCCATCGAGAGCGCCGACGGCCTCGAACCCGATCAGGCGCGCGACTGAGAATCGATCCGAAGATCTGACGTGTTCTGACGGCGCCTGTAACCACGCCAAGGGTCATCAAAGCTCGGATAGTGCGTAGAGTCCAGCGCGGGCGGAGCGCGGTGGACTCCGCTCCCCCTTTCAGTGAGTCCAGAAGATAGGGACGTGCACAAAAAAGCCGCTGCACAACGTCTAATGGGCGTGTGTTCGCCGATAGGATGGGACATTCCATTCTGGTGTGACGATAACAGTCCAATCCTCGCATCCTCTCCTTCCCTCCCCGAATCGGTCATTGCCACCGGCTTGTAATACTTCCGGCCCCTTTTCGCCGCGTTCTACACGGCTCGGGACGTTATAAGGGCCGAAAGCGGATCAACTGAGCGTATTCGGAGGGATGTTTAGGTGGACGAGGGCTGGGAGGCAACGCGTCTAAAGCTGGAGGAGCGATGGCCCGTACTCACACGTGGTGAGTTGCTCGCGACGAGGGGTAGCACCGAGCTGCTCGACGCGATGCTGCACGCGAAGCTTGGCTACGCACAGCGACTTGTAGCGGAATGCTTACCCGAACCACCAAGGAAGTCGCTCGTTCAGCATCTCTGGAGGTAGACATGTACATCGGCGCAGGGGCATTGGTTCTCATCGTGGTGATTGCCTTGCTGATCTGGATTTTGTAGAAGAAGGAGACGGACTATGCCTGCTCTCGGACTCAGTCTCTTGCTGATAGCAGTGGGCGCGATTCTCGCGTTCGCGGTCGACTACACCGTGACCGGAATTGATGTCTACGCGATTGGGATCGTGCTCATGGTCGTTGGAGCCCTGGGGCTGCTTCTCTCACTGCTCTTTTGGACAAGCTTCGCGCCATTCGGAGGCTCACGTGGTGCCGGCGACAACATCGAGCCACATACGCATGCCTAGGTGACGGTGCCTAGCTGAACCACTCTGAGGAGGCCCCACCCCCGGGGCCTCCTCGTTCTTTCGCTCCTAAATCCCGTTCTCAAGGTTGCGTTTCAGATTCTCGCCATAGATGCCCATGGTCTTGCGGACCTTGCCACGCATCAGCGGTTCAAAGAGACGCATAAGACCGGACGTGTGCACCTCGAGTCTTGCTGCGTACCGGGTTCTCCCGTCTGATATCGGTTCGAAAGTGAAGCGCTGGGTAGGGCGCACTGAACCAGAGGTCGTCTCGACGACTTGGAGCCTGTTGGGTTCATGCGCGGTCACCCGTTGTCCGAACTGTTGCCGTCGTCCCATGAGCTTCTCAGCCAACTCGTACGTCGCCCCGACGCCGACTGGCGGCGTGTAGCCGATCACCTCTAAGACGCTTGGGCGCCATCGTGAGAGCCGGTTCGGGTCGGTCGCGTAGGCGAAGACTTCCTCGACAGGCTTATGGATGATGACCTCGTTCTCCGCCACGAACATACGCACCCCCTCTGCTGTTTCGGTAAGCCGAGTGTAGGCGAACACGCCAGGACCTGTCCGAGGGAAGATAGGACGTCGCAGCGCCTACTCACTTCCATTCGCGCAATCGCAAGTCGCGGGCCGGTAGTTTGCGTACCGGAGGCGGTTTTGATGACAGTGCTCCTGAAGGTGCTCGTAATCAGCATGCTCGCCCCGCTGCTCGCGCTGAACGGGTTAGGGTGAGACGTGCCTGCGCGAACGAGCCGACGCGTAAGGCAATCGCTTTACCCAAAAGGGGCGAGACGAATCACAGCCTTGGGCGAGTGCTCTGTGACAAAGTCTGCTTTTAGCAGATAACCGGTAGATGGAAGCACAGAAGCAACGCACGGCGGGGCTGGAAATGGTCAGCTCAGCGCTCAGCTTAGATTACGCGGGGCCGCTAGCTTCCTTCGGCTAGTGGTGCCCGTCTTCGCGCAGCCGCCGAACACGGCTGACCAATCCAGGGATGTCGAACGGGCCGCCGGAGCCGTTGCCGTGGCCGTCCCCGTCATCTTGCATGGCACCGATCAGCAGGACGGGGAGCGAGCCAAATCGCCGTAATGCGGCGATCACATTCGCCTCGTGTTCCGAACCGACGACGGCGGGCAAGAGCACGACCGCCTCGATGAGGTCGCTCGCCGCGATGGTCAGCACTTGCAAGGCGTCGTCCACTACAGTCACGACGACGCCGCCCGCAACGAGTGCATTGAGGGCTCGGTTCCTGATTTCAGGGACGTGTGCAATCAGCAGGATGTGCACTGGGGCTCGATTCCGGCCATGAGGCGGCCTCGCTGCCCAGTCGTGCGTCGAAAGCAGGTTGTCGATTGGCTGGTGGACCCCGGCGGCGGGGCCATTCGTCAGAACGTCGGTCGTCATGCGTCGGGTACTGAATCTGCGTTGGCATCGAGGAGCGGCGCGAGCGTGTCGTACCCCTGCCTCTCGGCTGCGTCCACCAGCGCGACCAGTTCCTCTGCGGTCATCACTGCGACCACCCGTACGCCAATTGGCTCGAGCAACTCTCGAAGTCGCTCGAGCCACTTCTGATCATTCTGCAGAGACAAAGCCGTCGGCCCTTCGTGGAGTAGGCCGCGGTCGCTCAAGATCAGGGACGAAGGAGGTCTACAGGTTGCTATGACAACAGGATACGCCTGTGGGACAAGGTGTCGGTCAGGCTCATGAGACCCCGGCACGCCGGCTCACACAGAGTTCGATAATCCCCGATTAGGCGACTTCCACCAGACGGCGCACGCGCTCGACCAGCACGTCCGGGTCGAATGGTTTCGCCAATGCGTCTTCCGCCCCGAGTTCGTGCTGCGCCGCCTTCACGCCGTGCGCCGACAGCAGAAGCACCGGAGTATCCGACGGCAGCGCGCGCAGCGCCCGAAAGAACGTCCGGCCATCCATGAGTGGCATCTGAAGATCCATCACGATCGCGCCCACGGTGTGCCCGCGAACGAACGCGATGGCTTCCACGCCATTGTCCGCAGTCGAGACGTTGAACCCGTCCTCAGTGAGTATCTCGTGCACAAGGATGCGAATACTCGCATCGTCATCGACAAGCAGGATTTCCACGGAGCCCTCCGCTCCCACGGCTTACATCTCCACTGTACGCAGGAGGCGAAACCCGTTCCTACTGTCCCCCACCCGCGAACCAGACGAAGTGTCCGGCAGCATACCCCGGGGCGCCTGACATCTGCGCTGGACAGCGGGAGCACGATTCAGTGAGGAGCTGGTGAAAATCTCGTTCAGGATCGTAATGGGGGAGAGGCAAATGCCCGACTTGTTTGCGAAGTTCGCGCACCGGGTGTCGGCGTGGACCGGTAGCGCGTACGTCTTCGCTGCCGCGACGCTCGTGATCTTGGTGTGGGGAATTTCCGGCCCGCTCTTTGGTTTCAGCAACACATGGCAGCTCGTGATCAACACAGGCACGACCATCGTCACCTTCCTTATGGTGTTCCTCATCCAGAACACACAGAACCGGGATGCGGCGGCGATGCACCTGAAGCTCGACGAGCTCATCCGCGCTGTGCAAGGTGCTCGAAATCAACTCATCGATGTCGAGGAGGACACTGAGGCAAATGTGCACCTGGCTCAAGACTCATTCCGCGAACTGGCGGCGCAGGCGCATGGGGCGAATGGCGCTGTAGAAAACGACCCTCAGAAGAAGGCCGAAAGCCCCTAGGGCTCGGAATCGAACGGACAACCAGCGAACTACTCCCGCTGCACATTTGTTGAGGGGCGCACTTACGTCTGGAGCAAGCCGTCCGGCGTATTGGCCTCGCTGTATGTAGGATTCCGGGCCGTCGGCGACCAAGTCGCACGCGATGAGCAGTTGATCTCAGGCGGTCAACGCGGCATCGACTCGACGCGCTGCGGCCTCGGTCTCCTCGTCCCCTGGCCACCGGGTCCGGATATGCTCGACGGCGAGATCACGCGCGCGCTGATGTTGCCCGCTCCTCAGTCATCGCAAACGGAGAGCGGTTGGCGGCAGCCCGGACAGTACAGGCGCTCGGGGATCGGCCCGTCCTCGGCGGAGGTCAACTCGGACGTCCAGATATGTTGACGTAGCCGGTTGAATGATGCCTCGAACGGTCCATTCGTCTTCGTTTGCTGGGATGCCGGCGATGCGGAGCGCCCACGGCGAACAGGCCAACATGCCGTGAGTCGTCCTCTGCACGGGCCAAAGGACAGAGGACGACGACTCATGGCGTCAGTTTAGATCTGGTGGCGGGTTAGGCAGGCAGGGTAGCCGAAGAACAGGATGTCGATGAACCGGCAGTCGTGGATCGACGGCGGCACAGGCATCGCTTCAGCCTTCTCTGTGTGCGTACCGATGAGCATGACGGCCATGATGGCCAGGCCTGCCACGGTCCCGATGATGAGCTTGCGCATCAGAAACCTCCTCAGTCGATGGATGCGCACTGTCCGTGCGCGAGGCGGATCACGAGGTCGTGTCCGTTCTCCACAGCTCGTAGAAGTAGCCACAGGGCGTGAGGTCGATGCGGTCGTCGGGGTCGAATTCGACGTCGATGTTCGGCACCGAGCTCGTGCTCCCGCTGCCACTCGTGCTTGTGACCTCCACAGCGCTGTGTTCTACAGGTGGCAGGCGCGCGAACACTACGTCTCTCCTGCGTATCACGAGGCAACCCGCAATGCAGCCGACCGTTCGAGGCGCTCGTACCGGCGTGTCACAATTATGATTGTTATCAGCTTGTCAAGCGGGGAGCGCCCATGTCACGACCCCAAGGCACACAATCACGAGCGAGTTCGACCGCGCGAAACGGGATGAATTAGGTTCCGTTCCCGTCGCCTAGATTCGGAATTGGCTCTCCCCTTTCGGCTGATGGGGACCGACAAGCGGCACTGCTGCCAGCTCCCGCGGGAGATGCGAGCCAATCCGATCGAATCGCGCAAAGCTGGTGATCTGAGCCAAGAAGGGCTGCGAGGAACAAGTAGCCCCTCTCGACTGCGATGGCCCGCGTGGTCAGGGCGGCGCAACACCAACAGGAGGTCAACCTATGAAGATGAAGCGCCTAATCATCCCGCTCATCATTGCCGCGGCACTCGGAGTTGGCAGCGGCAGCGTTGCTTTCGCGGCGCGCAACCCCGCTGGCCAGGGGCAACCGGGCGTTGAGTGCGAAGACGACGCAACGATGCCACCTGGGTTCCTAACGGGTGGATTTGGGCACGCGGAAACAGTCTACGCAGGCTCAGAGGACTCCGCGTCTCTGCTGCACAGCCACAGCGACCACGCTGTTTCCCAGTACGATATCGCTTGCTACCAGACCAACTAACAACCGGATCTAACGGTGATGCTCGCCGGAGGCCAGGCACTCGGGCCGGTGCGTGGCCTCTGGCGAGGTAATCGGCGTCGCGTCCGGAAGCTACGCCCTGAAGCGCGTGTGCCTCCGGATGATCTGAGGAGCGGTATCGGAAAGTTTGGCCGCGACGCTCTCGCTGTTTGCTCCTGTTCGTCGCTGCGGACAACGTAGACGCCGTGATTCCAGCTCGGCTCTAGTCATCGCACCTGCCCTTGGAGGACAGGGCGGCGGCTTTCAGGCGGCCGCCACATTCAGTAGGTGATCGCAGGAACTCGCCCTTTTGCATCGTCGATCCATGCCTGTACAGCTGCCTGGTTCGGCGCATCCCATTGGTTCGCCTTGTAGGCCTTCGTGATCAACTCAGTAAGGCTTGCCGGGTTCCTTCTGACCTGCCCCCGGTATTCATACCACTTGATGAGTTAGTCGAGCGGCGTTCACCAGCCAGCTGGTCTCGACGGCCTCGGGTGCAGGAGGCCGGTAACCCAGTGAGCTGTGCGGGCGGAGGTGGTTGTACTCAGAGCGCCACCGCTCGACGAGGACCTGCGCTTCGAGCAACGTGTCGAAGCGCTCGCGGTTGAGGCATTCATCCCGCAGCTTTCCGTTGAAGGACTCGATGTAGCCGTTCTCCCAGGGGCTGCCAGGCTCGATGAAGAGCGTCTGCACCCCGACTCGTGCTAGCCAGCGCCGCACTGCGCGAGCCGTGAACTCCGGACCATTGTCCGAGCGGATGTGCTCGGGTACGCCGCGGGTCACGAAGAGCTCGGCGAGCAGGGCAAGCACGCTCTGGGAGTTCAACCGTCTCGCCACCTCGATGGCCAGGCACTCCCGCGTGTACTCGTCGAGGATGGCGAGCATGCGCAGCGGCTTCCCGTCGGCCGTGCGGTCGAACACGAAGTCGTAGCTCCAGACGTGGTCTGGCCGTTCAGCGCGTCGTCGGACGATCGAACCGTCGGCGAGCCAGAGCCGGCCACGCTTCGGTTGCTTCAGCGGCACCTTTAGCCCCTCCTGCCGCCACAGCCGTTCCACCCGCTTGTGGTTCACGCGCCAGCCCTCCTGCTTGAGCAATGCCGTGATGCGACGGTAGCCATAGCGTCCGAAGCGCGTGGCCAGGGCGACGATGCGGCTGAGCAACGCTCGCTCGTCCGGTGACTCCCGTGGCACGTAGCGCTCAGTGGCACGTGCCTGACCGACGACACGACACGCGCGCCGCTCCGACACCCCAAGCTGGGTCCGTGCATGTGCGACCGCCCGGCGTCGCCCAGCCGGGCTCAGAAGTTTCCCGAGGCCACCTCACGCAGCATGGCGTTGTCCAGCGCCTGGTCAGCGACCAGCCGCTTCAGTCGGGCATTTTCACGCTCAAGCTCCTGCAGTCGCTTCGCCTGGTCGACCTTCATCCCGCCGTATTCACGACGCCAGCGGTAGTAGGTCTGCTCACTGATCCCCAGCCGGCGTGCCACCTGCGCCACGGTCTGGCCCTGCGCCAGCCCGACCTCGGCCTCCCGCAACTTACCGATGATCTCCTCGGCCCCGAACCGCTTCCCCCTGCTCAATGCTGTCCCCTTCCCTCCCGCCAGCGGAGATTCTCTAACTCCTCTGCTGGCTTCATTTCAGGGGGTCAGGTCAGTCTGTGTCGCCGGCCAGTGCTGATTCCGTCACCGCGAGCAACCATCCGAGCGCTCCGGCCGCATCGCAGCGGCATTTTGTGTTAGCCTTTTCCCCGAAGGGCATCCCACAGTCCCCTTCAACTGAATGACCGGCCTGGCAGGGCCGGTCATCGCTTTGCTAGACACGTATCTCTTCGGCCTGCTGCAACCGCTCGATGAACTCTTCGAGCGCACGCACCGAGATTCGCCGCGAGGAGTTGATCCGGACGGACTTCAGCGCACCGCTCCGAATCGCCTCGTAAACCGTGCTACGTCCCAACGAGAGACGCTCGGCAGCTTCCTCGACCCTCAGAAGCATTGGCCCACCAGCCATTCGAACCTCCTGTTCAGTTCCGTATGGACAGGTTCGGATGCGTGGCGTAATCTGTGGATCGTGTTATCGTCTCACTATCGTGACATGCTTTTCTACGACGAGAACGGGCTTCCAGTCCCGGGCATTCACCTCGCAGCGCACGTTTTTCGACCCCCGAATGTCGAAGTCTTCAGGTACGTGGAGCCCGAGGGATTACCCAAGCCTCCCGAGCCTATCGGGGGGGATGGGTTGGTATTCCCGGTCACCCCCCAATGGATCGCGACGGGAGGCGGCAGGGCGCTCGATGTTTGGGTCCTACCGCCATATACGGGATGGGAGCGGGTCGAGATCGACCCGCTCCGTGCTCTAGAGCGCTTCGTCAAGATCGAGACGGCCCTGGACGTTCACCAATTCGCGTTCCGATTCGGGCCCCTCTGGATGTGCCAGCGTCACGGATTGAAATGCAAGCATTCCAGCCCGCTCTACCAGCAGGAGTGCGTGTGGTTCGACCGAGAGAGGATCGAAGACTGGCTACAGACAGCCAAGCTAATGCGCAGCGCGATGTCAGCCGCAGCACGGCTGCGACAAGGCGAACGCCCCACGCGAGAGGAATTGTCTGTCCTCGACCTTCATGGGCTCCGCTCGGAGAGACCGCGCAGAAGTAGATTCGTTCTCGAGCTCGAAGCCTGGCCTTTAGTGGAACTAATCAATGACCAGCTTCAACGTCTCGGTGTGCATATAGGGCTCACTGACGATCTGCGACTCGGTATGGATATGGGAATTGGCGTTAATCCGATCCTCTGGCAACAACTGGCGGCAGTAGTTGCTGGTGGACGGGTAGTCGCTTTCTGTTCCAACTGCGGGGCTCCGTATGTGCGACATACGCGGGCACCGAAGCGGGGGTTCAGGAACTATTGCACGGACTGCTCCGCTCCCAAGGTTCGGAAACGCATGTCGCGTCAGGCGAACGTACAGGGTTCTGGAGGCATGGAGGTCTGATGGCAAAGCGAGCTAACACCGAAGGCAGCCTCTACCAGCGCAAGGACAAGCGATGGGTAGGTGCATTCATCCTGCCGGGCGGGAAGCGCAAATCAATCTATGGCACGACCCGAGCCGAGGCATCCACCAAGCTGCGGGAAGCGCAGCATCTCGCCTCACGGGGCATTGTCTTGGCGGACGAGCGAACCTCAGTTGAGACGTTCCTCGCTGCCTGGCTCGACAGCATCCGCGCCAGCATTCGCCCACGGACACTTCAGGGTTATCGGGTGAACGTTGATCGCCACATCGTCCCCGAGCTGGGGCGCGTAAGGCTTGCCCGCCTGACTCCCGATGCCATTCAACTGTTCATGTCGAAGAAGCTGGATTCCGGCCTGAGCCCGCAGACGGTGCGAAACATCCACGCCACTCTAAGGCGCGCGCTGGGTCAGGCGGTCCGCTGGGGTGTGCTGCCGCGCAACGCTGCCAGTCTGGTCTCACCCCCTCGTATCCAACGCGATGAACTGAAGCCAATGACCGTCGAGGAGGCGCGCACCTTCCTGACGTACGTAGCTGGCGACCGACTAAGAGCGCTCTACTCCGTCGCCATGCTCGGCCTGCGGCAGGGGGAAATCCTTGGCCTCCGCTGGCAGGATGCAGACCTTGACGGCGGCTTGCTCCGTATTGAGCGCACGTTGCAGCGCTACTCAAACGAGTATCACCTCACTGAGCCGAAGACGGCTCGCTCGCGCCGCACGGTGCCGATGCCATCGGCCGTGGTCGAGGCGTTGAAGCTGCACAGAGAGCGCCAGCAGTACGAGCGGAAGGAACGCCTGAAGGTTGGAGCTAGTTGGAATGGCGGGTGGAACCTGGTGTTCTGCCGCGAAGATGGCGGCCCTCTCAACAGTGCTGTCGTGACTCGACACTTCCAGAGGGCTCAACGAAATGCAGCGAAGCAGCGCGTTGAAGAAACGGGTGTCCTCTATGTGGAGGAGCGTCCGCTGCCGTTCCACGCGCTGCGCCACTCGGCGGCATCGATTATGATCGCCCAGGGCGTCCCGCTCAGGACCGTGATGGAGGTGCTCGGTCATTCCGAGATCGGCACCACGGCCAACATCTATGGCCACCTGACGGCGGAGCTCACGAGGGACGCGACAGACCAGGTCGGAAAGGCAGTGTGGGGCATTTCGTGAACGGGTTGCTGTCAACTCTGCTGTCAGCGACTCCAGAATCTCACGAGACGCGCACCAGAACTGCTCACTCCCGAATCTAAAATCTGTCACGTGCGCCGGTAGCTCAGTGGATAGAGCATCAGTCTTCGGAACTGAGGGTCGGGGGTTCGAATCCCTCCCGGCGCGCCAGCATGAGACCGGATATGCCCCTTATCGTCGCCGACAGCATCACGGGTGCGCGGGCACATGGTCGGCGCAGACAGCGTGTACCCTCGTCACGTCTGCCCCGCCAGCGGACCAGCCTTCTCGGAATGGCGACGAGAGCTGCACCGTCGGTTCGCTGACTTGTGGGTTGACGGCCCACCCGGGCCGCTGAAGCCGCCGCCCGTGACCTCGTCGCCTGCGTCGCAGAGAGCGGAGAAGATGGTGCCTCCCGAACCGGACGCCGTCACCGTGTAGAAGCCGAGGACACCCGGTACCCCGGTAGGCCCCTGCTGATTCCGGGTGAGCACGTTCTCCAGCGGGTTCCCGCAGACGTTGGACTTCACGATGCGGATTGCGCCGCTGTTGCGGTTGACGCACGCTCGAATCACGTCGTTTCCGCTCTGCTGAGCCTGTACCTACGTTGCCCCGCCAACGATCACCACAGAAACCAACGCACCGACGAGCGCAGCCAGCCCGGACCCTCTCAAGCCTCGGAGCATTCCCGTCTCCCTCTGGTGCGGCACGCGGACGGATTTTGGCGATATTCACCCGAACGATGGCATGATGTCGATCGCGGTCCGGGTCCGGCGCGAAACCTGCACATCGGTGCATGGTCCGGGCGGATGACCCGCATCGACCCGGCCGAGGTGGTGAGGGGCGCGCTACGCCCATTCGAATGAAATCTGCGCGTAGCTGCCGCCGCCGTTAACCATCCGCCTATCTCAAGTGTTTTCCTTCACGAGTGGGGGTGCTGCTCCGGTAGCAGTGCGACAAGTACAATCCGGGCTCCCGTCGTGGATACCGGTATACTTGTCGGCGGCGGGGCCGGAGCGTCCATGCCCGAAGCGACCCACTCAAACGGTCTGTCGCCCGAGGCGGAGCGCGAGTACGTAGATCGCGCCCGGCAAGGGGATCAGGAGGCGCTCGGCCTCCTGTACGACGCATACCTGCCGAGGCTGTATCGCTACTGCCTCAGCCGGGTAAGCAGTGAGACAGACGCTGAGGACCTTGCGGAAGAGATCTTCCTGAAGGTCCTGGGGGCGATTCACGGATTTGAGTGGCATTCCGTCGGCCCAGACCAGCGAGTGCCGTTCGCGGCATGGCTGTTCAGGATCGCCCATAACCACGTGGTCTCGTTCCACCGGCGCGTGGCCACACGCGGGCCGGCGGCGGAGCTATCCGAGGCGATCCGGGACGACCGTCGTGGTCCCGCGGAACTCGCCGAGACCAAGATCGCGATCGAGGAGGTGTTTGCAGCCGTACGGGAACTGCCGGAGGCGCAGCGGGACGTGATCCTGTTGCGCTTCGCCTCGGGGCTCTCGGTCGCGGAGACCGCGGAGATCCTGGGGAAGCAGCAGACGAACGTGAAGGTATTGCAACACAAAGGAATACAGCGGCTGAAGCGGGTACTCGCCTCTGAGTCGCAGGACGAGCCCACCAGGCGGCGGAGCGAACGGCGTCGATGACGGACTACGAGGAGCAGGACGAGTTGGAGGTTTCACCCGAGGAGGTGCGAGCCGCCGAGCGTTTTGCCGACACACTGGATGCGCGTGACGCCGGGCGTGACCTCGATACCGAGCGCCGCGCAGATTTCGAACTCGCGGGGCTCCTCGAAACTGCCGAGACGCTTGAAAGCGCGTGGAGCGAGGCGACGCAACGGGCGTCGTTCCATTCCTATCAGTCGCGGTCGCGGGCCTACATCCTGCACACACTCGAGCACCAGACGGCTGCCGCCGATGCTCCCGTCGCGGAGCCGCGCATCCTGCCGTTCCGGCGCAAGCGCTGGATAGTCCTGGCGCCGATCGCGGCAGCTGCCGCGGCAGTCGGGACGCTGTTCCTGGCAACCGCGGGTGTCCTCCCCGGCGGCGACGATGGCACCGCCCCGCCCGTAGCGCAGCAGGCTACGAACCGGACGGAGGCTTCCACCGCGACTGAGCTTGGGCGCATCCAGAACGCGCTTTTCGAGATCTCGACGCGGACGGCGCGCGGGGAGCGCGTTGACGCTACGTTGCTGCGCACCGTCACGGAAAGCACGGCCGCCGTCGCCAATGTGATCGAGAATCAGCCCAAGACGGTGTCGAAAGCAGCGGTCACGACGTACATCGAGACGGTGGGTACGGGCAAGGCCGTGCTCGAGGCGGCCCAACCGGAAGATGACGGCGAGGGTGCGCTGGCTGCCGCGCAGCGCGCCACGCAGGACGGCTTCGTCGCCGCCGCGCGTTTCCTGCTCACCGAGGACCCTTCTCCCACAGCGACGATCACTGAGACGCCGACCGCGACCCCTACGGCTACTCCAACCGAGTCGCCTACGCCCACACCAACGCCGACGGAAACTGCCACCCCGACTCCCACTCCGACGGCCACGGCCTCACCCACAGCGACGCCCGGCGAGGCGACTGCGACGCCGACCCCCGGCCCGGACGCGGAGGGCACGGTCACCCCATAGACCTGTCGTCCGCCTGAGGGCGACGTGGCCCTAGCGATCCTCCCCGAAGCTCGCCACGATGAGGTCGCCATCCTCGAAGAGCTCGAACGTATTGACGAATGCCGGAGCGCCGACGATGAAGCGGTCGAGGCGCGCTCCCGTGATGTCGAGCCTGTAATACGCGATCGCGTCCCTGCCCTCGGTCAGCAGGTGTGCGAAGCGTGCGGGGTATCCGCTGGGACCCACGTACCGCATCAGCGCCACCCCTCGGCCCTCGGGGTTCGGACCGCCAAGGGACGCGGTCTCCGCGCCGGCCGGGAGCAACGGCCCTGCGCCATCGAGGGATCCAAGTTGCAGCAGCGCCGCTTCGGTCGCATCGGACACGGATAGCGGCCGGCTGCGTCGCTCGATCTGCGCCATCGCCTCGCCGGCGGAGATGCCCGGGAACGCCTCATACAGCAGTGCGGCGACACCGGCCGCATGCGGTGTTGCCGCCGAGGTCCCGGAGAAGCTCAGGTCGTTGCCTTCGGCGTCGCTGCCGCTAGGCGCCACTATGTCGGGCTTCGATACCCCACTCTTCGTGGGGCCGCGCGAGGAGAACGTCGCGACCGTCTCCGAGTTCAGCGGGTTGAGCGCGCCCACGGTCAGCACGCGCGGGTGGTCGCCGGGCTCCGCGATAGAACCTGCGGGCGTCGCCAGGTCGATCGCGTCGCTGCGGTCCGGCGCGCCAAGCATGAGCAGGTCGAGCTGGTGCGCGCGGTCCGAGGCGCTCGCCTGGACGATGCGCGTGCGGTAGCGGCCGTCGCGCGTGGCCAGCACCTGCAGCGACTCGACGGGATTCCCCTCGCACCCCTGATACGCGCGTGCTGCCTGCACCAGCGAGCCGTCGGGGCCGAACAATTCCAGGTCGTAGTCGGTGCAGGCGTGGCCCCAGGGCTCGTCCCAGCGCAGCGAGACCGTGATCAGGTCCCCCGCGCGATAGAGGCGGCCGTTGTCCTCGACGCCGGTAGCGAACTCGTGGATGGAATTGCCGTTACGGTCGGTGAACGGGCCCGCCCAGTGCTGCCGCGCCCAGTTCCCCGCCGCGACCGACCAGAAGCTGCCGGCATCGACGGCGCGGGTCACGATGTCGTCTACGGGGCCGGTCCCATCGCCCGGCCCGTTGTGCACGAACCCAAGGGCGAACGATACGACCTGAATGCGCTCGCTCACGATGAAGTCGACGAGCGCGGAAAGCTCTGGGATGGTCGAGAAGTTCAGCAGATACAACTGGGCTTCCGGCGCGATGCGATGCACGACACGCGCGCTCAGCGTGCCGTGTTCGCTTCCGGTCTCGAGGCGGCCGTCGGCGCGAAACGACTGCGCATGCACCCGGGCCGGAAGCCCTGTCCCGAGCTGCGCCTCGTAGCCGTCGAATCCCGTGTCGACGATCGCGACGCGGATGCCGTGCCCGGTGAACCCCGCCGCATGCCAGCGCTCTACCCCAAGTAACTGGTCGGTTTCCGCGGCTGAGAGCAGCGCGCGTCCGAGAAGGGAGGCGTCGGGAGGTGGCCCCGCCAGTGCGGGGTCGAATGGCGAGTCCGGCACGGGGGCATCCTGCCTCGCGGCCTGGACGCGTTCAGCCGAGTCGGGGCCGGGCACGCTGTCCACGGAGAGCGGAAACGCACCGCAGAGCAGGACGAAGATCAGGATTGCCCGGGAAGCGATCAGTCTGCGCATGGACACCGTTCCGGGCGCGGCAACGACCCCTCGATTGTATAGGCCCGGGTTAGCGGACGACGATACATGACCGCGGAGACCGCGCGCGTCACTCAGGTGGAGCAACGGCGCGAAGATCGAGAGATCGAGCCTTTACAGGTGTAAAGCGGTGCCTGAGGCGCGCCGTATACTCGACGCTGTGATTCCCGAACCGCCTGAAGGCATCGAGCGGCGTCCCGTGACCGTGGCCGCGCGCGTATTGCAGGGCGGGCCGGTCGCCCTCGTCACGACCGCCGATCGCGGGCGGGCGAACGTGCTGCCGGTGGCGTGGCACTCGCCACTCTCGGCGCGCCCGCCGCTCGTAGGCATTGCGCTCGAGCAGTCTCGGTATACGACCGAGATGGTCAGCCACTCCGAGCAGTTTGCGCTGAACTTCCCCGCGCGGCCCCTGCTGCACCATGTCCAGTACCTCGGTTCGATGAGCGGCGAGGACATCGACAAGTTCGAGGCGACCCAGCTCGAGACGTTCCCCGCCGCACACGTCGACGCACCGTTGATCCAGGGCTGCGCGGCATGGGTCGAGTGCGAGGTCCAGCAGGTATTGCCGCTGGGCGACCACGTGCTGTTCGTGGGCCTGGTCGTGGCGGTGCACGTCGACCCGCAGGCGTTCGATGAGCGCTGGATCCCCGAAGCGAGCGCCGAGGCGCGGCCGCTGCATTTTCTCGGCGCGAACGACTACTCGACACTCGAGGGCGTACTCGAAGCGCGCCTGCCAGGTCGGTCCGAAGCGCCCGAGCGCGTGCTGGCCGAACGCGTCGCCGAAGAGCTGGAGCAGACCCGCGAGGCGCGCGAGCGCAGAGAAGAACTGCTCGAAGAGGTCTATCGCGACATCGAGGAGGGGAAAGTCGTCGACCTCTCGCAGCTCGCACTCGGCCGCGCACCGGACGGTGCACCCCCGCTGATTCTCCCCCCGACCGAACGCCCCCGCGACGTTTGAGCGGGAAGTGCCTCAGCGGCAGGGTGGCGCGTGCCTCGATCCATTGCATAATGGAAACTGTGAAGGCGCGTCTACGATATCGACCGGCTCTCTCGCTTACGCTTGTGGTCATGGTGCTGCTCGCGCTGACCGCATGCGGGGGCGGTTCGGATGACGAGCCCCCAGTCACTGTCACGACCCAAAACGCAACGGAAGCGCCGACCGAGGCGCCCACCGTGGCGCAGACCGCATCAACGCCCGCAGCGACCACGACTGCCACGGCGCGGGCAACTGCCACGCCCGAGCCGGTCGGCCCGCCGAACCGCGGCGCCTGGATCGACGTGGACGTCACTCGACTGACGGTCAGCCTGATGAACGGAGTCTCGGTGGTGCGCGAGATCGCGCCGGTGGCAGTCGGAGCGCAAATCGACACGGGTGTGTACGAATCGACGCAGACCGGCCTCTTCTACGTGAACAGCAAGGACGAGAGTCTTACGTACGACGCCCCGTACGATACGTATATCAGTCACTGGGTCGGATTCGACGCTGCTCGGGCCAACGGCTTCCATTCATTCCTCAAGGATAAGGAGGGGGCGGTGGTCGATGCCTCGACCGGCCGCGTCTCGAACGGCTGCATCCGTACCGGCAACCCCGAGGCGATCTACGCCTTCGCGCAGGTTGGGATGCCGGTATACGTGCATTACTAAGCTCGCTCCAAAACTGCGTGTTGCAGGGTCGCCAGCGCGTGGCCATAATGGCGCGTCATCGAAGCCGCGTATCGTTAGAGCGCTAGCAGCCACCCGGGGGCAGTAAGGAGCCGTCCATGGACCTTCAGTTCGTGAAGACCGAGAAGATCGGTCATGTCTACCGCATCCACATGAACCGTCCGGAGCGTCTGAACGCGATCGGCGCTGGGATTAGCCGCGACCTCCGGGCAGCGTGGTATGACTTCATGCACGACGACAACGCCCGCGTGGCGCTGTTGACCGGCGAAGGTCGTATCTTCTCGGCCGGCCGCGACATCCGGGAGCAGGCAGAGGGCGGCCTGGGCCAGCAGGCGGAGGCGATCGACTACCCGCTCGCGCAGCTCGGCTTCTACGCCGTGCCGGACACCAACAAGCCGATCATCAGCGCTGTGCAGGGCGGCGCCTGGGGTCTGGGCTTCTACATGGTCTGCGGCTCGGACATCTGCGTCGCGGCCGAGGGCGCGCGCTTCGCGATGTCGGAGCTCCCAACGGGCGTCATCGGCCCGGCCTTCGTCCCGATCCTGAACAACCTCCCGTGGCTCCCTGGCAGCGAGGTGGTGCTGCGTGGTCACCAGTTCGACGCGCAGCGCGCGTATGAGATCGGCTTCGTGAACCACGTGGTCCCCGCGGACCAGTTGATGTCGAAGTCGATGGAGCTCGCCGAGGAGCTCGCCGATCTGCCGCCGGTCCACGTGCAGGTGACCAAGGAGCAGCTGATGCTCGCTCGCCCGCGGCCCAGCACGTACCAGCAGACCATCGGCTTCCCGCAGGCGATGGCCCGGCTGATGGCGTTCGAGGACACGGCGGAGGCCGCGTCAGCGTTCGCCGAGAAGCGGAAGCCCGTCTTCAAGGGCCGCTAGTCTCTCGACACCCGGTTTCTGTACAGAGGAGCCGCCCCGGGGCGGCTCCTCTGTTTGCGCGAGCGATGTCAGGACATCGCACGGCTTCGGGCTACCTGTCGATCCACACTTGTGGAAGTCCCAGCCCCAGTCGTAGGACGAGTGCACCCCGATGAACGGGCCGGTCGCTAGTTGGCCCCGGTAGAGGTAGCGGGCACAGCTGATCTTGACGCGCGCGGGAACCACAACCATAATCCGCCGCGGCGCGGGTACATTGCCTCAGGGCATCGGCGATCGGCAAACGGCGAGTAGATCGAGCCGGCCTGCCTCGGAGCCTGCACCGCACCGTATGGGATCGAGGCACGGGCGACTGTATCGCCCGTACAGGTCGCCGTGTGAGTAGAATACGCGAGCGCTGACGCCGGATTCCCGGCGCGATGAAGGGGGACGGACGAATGGACCTCGGGTTTAGCGAGACGCAAGAGCTGCTCAAAAACGCCGCGCGCGAGTTCCTCGAGAACGAGTGTCCGGAGTCGCTCGTGCGCGAGATGGAAGAGGACCCGCAGGGCTACTCGCCGCAGCTCTGGTCGCAGATGGCGAACCAGGGCTGGCAGGGTCTCATGGTCCCCGAGCAGTACGGCGGCGCCGGCCTCGACTTCCTCGACCTGTGCGTGCTGCTGGAGGAGTTCGGCCGCGCGCTCGTGCCCGGGCCGTTCATGTCGACGGTGCTTGGCGGCGTGGTGCCGCTGCTCGAGGTGGGCTCGGACGCGCAGAAGCAGGAGTACCTGCCGCGCATCTCGGCCGGCGAGATCATCTTCACGCTGGCGCTCACCGAGCCGTCCGCCCGCTTCGACGAGCAGGGCGTGCAGGCGCAGGCGACGGTGTCCAGCGACGAAGTCACCATCACCGGCACCAAGCTGTTCGTCCCTGACGCAAACGTAGCCGATTACATGGTCGTCGCCGCACGCTCGCCCCAGGGCGTCACGCTCGCGATCGTCGCGACCGACCAGCCCGGCGTGAAGGTCACGCCGCTGCTCACCATCGCGCGCGACAAGCAGTGCGAGGTCGTATTGACCGAGGCGAAGGGCCAGCTGCTCGGCCAGGAAGGCCAGGGCTGGGCGGCGCTGACGCCGATCATGAACCGCTACGCCGTCGGCGAGTGCGCGTACCTCGTGGGCCTCGCGCAGATGGACTTCGAGATCTCGGTCGACTACGCCAAGGAGCGCGTGCAGTTCGGCCGGCCGATCGGCTCCTTCCAGGCGATCCAGCACAAGTGCGCGGACATGGTCACGGACGTCGATGGCTCGCGCTTCATCATGTACAAGGCGGCCTGGTCGCTGAACACCAACCAGGACGACCAGCAGATGGCCGTGAACATGGCCAAGGCCTGGACGTCCGAGGCGACCCGGCGCGTGGTGGCGCACGGCCAGCAGATCCACGGCGGCATCGGCTTCACGAAGGACTACAAGATCCAGCTGTACTACCGCCGCCAGAAGCGTGCGGAACTCGCCTTCGGCGACTCCGACCACCACCGCGAGCTGGTCGCACAGCAACTCGGCATCTAGCTCGCGCGACTCCATCGAGCCTTCGAGGCCCCCTCCGGGCGGCCTCGTTGTCTGTTGAAGCGGAGGGCCCTCACCCTAACCCTCCCCGTGAGGGGGAGGGGATCGAAGCCGTCCTATGGCGCGGGTGCGATCACGGGGACGTCGTCAGGGTTCTGTCCGAGCACGGCGTGCAACTCGGACTCCTCCCATGCATCGAGGTCTCCGGAACTCCGCCACTCGCGGATCGCCGAGTTGACGGCCTCGACGTTGTCCGAGTCCTGCGGTAGCGCGACCGCGAGTTGCTGATCGGCGCGGAACTGCGCGGTCACCTCAAGTGCGCCCTTCGACTCGTTCGCGCTCGCGAGTGCGGACGGCAGGTCGAGGAGGGCGGCATCGGCGCGGCCACCCTCGAGGGCAGCGACCACCCCGTTGCGGTCGGGTACGACGAGCGGGGCGCTGCTGGGACGTACGGTCTGCTCGAGGAACGTCACCTGCGTGGTCGCCGCCTCGACAACCCAGCGCAGGCCTTTCGCAGCGGCCAGGTCGGCGACGCGTTTCCCCGCGGGCACGAGCACGCCCATTGTCACGTCGAAGTAGGGCTCCGAGAAGTCCAGGACGCGGGCGCGCTCATCCGTGGACGTGATCTGCGCGAGCGCGATGTCGGCGTCTCCGAGGTCGCCGGCTACCAGACGCTCGAATGGCACCTCGATCACCTCGAGGCGGAGGTCGAAGCGCTTCGCCAGTTCCTGGGCGATGCGGTACTCGAAGCCACCATCGAGGGACGCGACCGTCTCGCCGTCCCAGAAGCCGGGCGACGGCAGGTCCGTCGCGACGGTAAGCACGCCGTCGGTGCGTGGCTCGAAGGCGGCTGACGGGTCGTCGTCATCCGAGCACGCGAGGACGACGAAGGCCGCCATCGTGGCGAGGGCGAGCAGCACCAGCGTGTGCGTCCCACAACGAAGGCGCACAGACATTTGGAGACCCTTCGTGAGATCCAATGAGCGGAGCCGCGCCAGTGTAGCGCCTCATCTCGCTGGGGAGGCGGCCGCTGGCACGCTTCCGGCCCGCGAGCGCGCTACAATTGATGGGCACACCGTGCACCACCTACAAGGAGCGTCAAGCCAGATGAACAATGTGAAGACCGTCGTCCTGCTCGCGGCGATCAGCGGTCTGCTGATTGCCGTCGGGGGCGCCATCGGCGGGGTGGGCGGAGCCTTGACGTTCGCGGTAATCGCGGGCGTCATGAACTTCGCGTCGTACTGGTTCTCGGCCAGCATCGTGCTCCGCACCTCGGGCGCGAAGGAGATCGAGCGCGCGGACGACCCGAAGCTCTTCGACATGATCGCCCAGGTGGCGGAGCGGGCGAACATGCCAATGCCGCGTGTCTACATCATGGACTCGCCGCAGCCGAACGCATTCGCGACCGGCCGCAGCCCGAAGCACGCCGCCGTCGCGGTCACGACCGGAATCCGCTCCCTGCTGACCGACCGCGAGCTCTTCGGCGTGCTGGGGCACGAGATCTCGCACGTAAAGAACCGCGACATCCTCACGTCCTCGATCGTCGCGACGATCGCCTCGGCGATCTCGATGATTGCGTGGATGTCGCTCTGGTTCGGCGGCAGCCGCGACAATCGGAACCCAATGCTCGGCCTCGTGGCCGTCATCGTGGCGCCGATCGCGGCGACGCTGATCCAGCTCGGCATCAGCCGTACCCGCGAGTACCAGGCGGACCGCGACGGCGCGAAGATCGTCGGTGATCCAGAGGCGCTCGCGTCCGCCCTCGCCAAGCTTGAGATGGGCGCGCAGCGCGTGCCGATGAACGTGCCGGAATCGACCGCGCACCTCTACATCGTGAACCCGCTGAAGGGGCACAGCATGGCCGGGCTGTTCAGCACACACCCGCCGATCCAGCAGCGCATCGAGCGCCTGCGTCGAATGACCGTCTAGCGACTGCTCCGGATCGATCTCAAGGGGCCTTCCGCGCGGAGGGCCCCTTCTTCGTCATCGCTGCGCAAGATCAGCGGGCTTCCCACCTCGATACACTTGCTAGGAGTGCATGTGGAGCGAGGAGCGCGCATGGGCGTCCCGGCCGACTACCACGAACTGCGCGTGCTGATGGCGCCGGAGCTTCCGCCGGGGCTGCTCGAGCACATCGATCGCGTGGTCGCTACCCTCGAGCCGCTGGCGCGGCGGCATGGCATCGATGTGCGTCGAGCGCTGCTGACGGCGCAGGCCCACGACCTGTTACGGGCGGTTGGCCCTGAGAGCCTCCTGGCCGAGGCAGAGAAACGAGGGCTCACCATCCTCCCCGAGGAGCGGCAGGCGCCCATCTTGCTGCATGGGCCGCTGGGCGCCCTCGAGTTGCAGGACCGAGGATGGATGGACGACCCGGAGTTGCTCGCCGCCGCGAAGTGGCACACTACGGGCCATCCCGACTTCGGTCAGCTCGCCTGGGCCGTCTTCGTCGCCGACAAAGTCGAGCCGGAGAAGATGCTGCACTGGCCCGCGTTGCAGGCCGTCGCTGAGCTCGCGGAGGAGTCGGTCGAGAACGCGGCGCTGCTCTACCTGGCGCTCAACCGTCGCAAGGCGACGCGCGAGGGATGGACGGTCCATCCGCTGGCCGAGGCGGCGCGCAGGGCGCTCAGACAACGCGTCGCCAGCGACCATCAGTGAGCGCTCGGGCGGCTGAAGTGGGCCTAATCGAACAGACGCTCGACCGCGCGCCGCATTACTCCATAGCACTCGCACGTCGCGGCTTCGAGGCCCGCGCGGTCGAGCACGGTGATGTGACCGCGGCCATATCGAATCAGACCCGTGCGCTGCAAACTGCCCGCCGCCAGTGTTACCGTCTGGCGATGCACACCTAACAGCAGAGCGAGGAACTCGTGCGTAATCGGAAGGTCGTCGACTTCGGTCTCGTCTTGAAGCCGCAGTAGCGCCCTGGCCGTCCGTTCCTCGACGCGGTGCGTTGCGGCGCAGGCCGCCGCCTGACCGGTGAGCCGCAGCATGAGCAGCGCGTACCGGGTCGTCAGCTTGTGTAGCCCCTCGAAGATGTCGCCGTGCGCCCGCAGTTCGGCGGTGCTGACCGCGAGGATTTCGCCCGGCATCTGCACGAGCGAGCGCCAAATGGACCGGCTTTCGCCGAGCACAATCGGGAACCCGATCATCCCGTCGCGCCCGATCATCACGTGCTCGCGGACGTCACCGGAATCGAGCACGGTCAGCAACGAGATCACCGCGCTGGTCGGGAAGTACAGGTGCTGAATCGGTTCGTCCTGCTCGAGCAGGATCTGGCCCGGCGTGCGCGGTATGCGGCGCATCGATGACTGCAGCGCCTCGTACTCGCTGCGCGAGAGGGTATCCAGCAGCCGGTTGGTACGCGCCCCCATCCACGGACCCCCTCAACCGTCAATCTACCCATGAAAACGAGACGTTCTCGTATCTCACACGCGGCTCGCGCCTTACAGAAGGCGATCAATGCCGAGCAGTGCGACCGTCTGGCTGCAGGCTTACACGGATGAATGCAGATGGTCGGGGGAGCAGTCCCGAGCGTCCGCCATCTACCTGACGGACTGGGCTCGAAGCGACGCCCGCCACTTGCGGATGTGGAACATTAGTTCTACTGTCCGCGTATCGAGTGGAGGCAGCAATGGCGTACGTGTCTGACGCATTCATCTTAGAGAATGTCGCGGCAGCCGGCAGCGGTGCAGTCAACGCGACCGTGTTCATGCGGCGAGCGTGGCACGGTCGCGGTCCGCGCCGCGCCGCCGCGCTGCTCCTCGCATCCCTGTTCACCGGCGCCGCCGTGGACGCGTGCGCGCAGTTGCACACCGCCGAACCGGACCTCGTGGCGGTCGCCGCACGGGTACCGCTGCTGCTCGCAAGCCTCGCGACGACCGCGTTGCTCATGGCGGGAGCGGGTCGATGAACGCGCTCGCGACGGCCATCGAGCGGCAGCAGTACGAGCTGGCCGCGCTACGGCTGCTGTTGGGCGTCGTCGCGGCGATCGAGCAGTCGAGTCCCAGCGCGCGCGAGGAACTGCTCGCGCTGCTCAGCCTGGAGCGGTCATGAACCAGCGTCACGTCGAAGAGTCGTTCTACGCCTCGGCGCTTACCGAGGCCGAGCGCGGAGACCTCGCCACGGCGCGTGGCCTCGCCGGCCTAGAGGACGAGGTGGCGCTGCTGCGGTTGCGGCTGCGGGAGGCGCTCGCCAGGCACCCGGAGGACATCCGCCTGGTCGAGAGCGCGGTGAAGGTGCTCGTGCAGTCGTTGCTGGCGCAGCACCGGCTGTCGCCGGGCCAGGCCGACAACCTGTGCGAGGCGGTCACGAAGTTCATCGAGGAGTTCGCCGCGGTGATGCGAGGGCCTGAGGTATGACGCACGAACGACTTGCCGACGCGTTGCGCTCCCTGCGCGGGACCTCGCAGCGCCCGCCTGCCACCGACCTGCGCGAGCAACTCCAGTACCTCGAGCGCGACGTGCAGGAAGTGCGCACGCGGATCAATGCGCTGTTCTTCACGGTGCTGACGGTCGCCCTCAGCGACCTGGTCGGGCGGCTGGTGACATGACCACCGCCACACCCGCGTCGGTGCCGGCGCTGCGGCCGTACCAGGCCATCGTGGCGCGCGCGATCCTGCAGCGTGTCCTGCGTCGCGAGGGCGGCTCGCTGTCCGTCGAGATCGCGCGCCAGGGCGGCAAGAACGAGCTGTCCGCGCAGGTGGAACTGGTGCTGCTGCTGACGCTCGCGCACACGGGCGGCGCGATCATCAAGTGCGCGCCAACACTACAGCCGCAGGCCCGGCTCTCGCTCGCTCGCTTGCGCGACCGCGCTGCGCTGGCCGGACTCACCGGCGCGATCGAGGTGGCCGGCAACGTCGTGCGCAGCGGACTGGCGCACGCTCGCTTCCTGTCCGCGGAGCCGACTGCGAACGTCGTGGGCCACACGGCCGACGCCTTGCTCGAGGTCGACGAGGCGCAGGACGTCGATGTCGAGACGTTCGACCGCGCGTTCCGTCCGATGGCGGCGTCGACGAATGCGCCAGTCGTGTTCTACGGGACGCCCTGGGGCTCGCGCTCGCTGCTGGAGCAGGCGAAGGCGACGCACCTGGCAGCGGAGCGCGCGGACGGCCGCCGTCGTCATTTTCGCTACGACTGGGAGCAGGTCGCTGCCCACGTCCCGGCTTACGGCCGCTATGTCGAGGCGGAGCGCGCGCGCCTCGGTGAACGGCATCCGCTGTTTCGCACGCAGTACGCGCTCGAAGTGCTCGGCGATGCCGGGCGGCTGTTCGACGGGGCGACGCTCGCGCAGCTCGGCGGCGAGCACGACCGCCTCTCCGCGCCGCGCGCCGGCGAGCGCTACGTGGCGGGCCTCGATCTCGCCGGGCCGGCACGCGACGGCAGCGACGCGGACCGCGACTGGACGGTGCTCACGATCGCGCGCGTCTCACGCTCGCACACCGACGGCGGCAGTCCGCGCATCGAGGTGGTCGAGCACCAGGCGTGGCAGGGCGAAGCGACCACCTCGTTGCTCGAGACGCTCGCCGACCGGCTGCGGCGCGTGTGGCGCATCCGCCGCGTTGCGGTGGATGCGACCGGCCTCGGCGGACCGATTGCGGACCTGCTGGCGGCCCGGCTCGGCGGTACGACGGTAGAGGCGGTCACCTTCACCGCGGAGCGGAAGTCGCGGCTCGGCTTCGGTTTGCTCGCCGCGGCGCACTCCGGCCGGCTGCGGCTGTACCGGATGGACGGCTCCGCGCAGTGGGCGGAGTGCCGCCGGCAGCTCGAGCTCGCGAGGGTCGCGTACCGCGACAACCGCTCGATGCAGTTTCACCTCGACCCGTCGGAGGGCCATGACGACTACCTGATGAGCCTTGCGCTGGCGGTATGGGCCGCGCGTCGCGCGGACGGCCTCCGTGCGGCGCACGGACACCTCGCTGTTCCCGTGCAAGAGGAAAGGATCTCCGCATGATCTCGATGTCTCTCGGGACCGCCGTGCTGACCATGCCGCGCCGCCCGCGCGACGATGCGCTGCCGGAGCACCTGGAGTACCGCGACGAGGGCTGCGATTTGTTCGCGTCCTGCCTCACGTGCCCCCTGCCTCGCTGCCGCTACGACGAACCCGGCGGCGCACGGGCGATGCTCAACCGCGTGCGCGACCAGGAGATACGGCGTCTCCGCTACGAGGCCGGCCTCTCCGTCGACGAAGTCTCGATGCGGTTCCGTGTCTCGCGGCGCACGGTGTTCCGTGTGCTGCAGCAGCACCCCGCGGCCCGCGAGGCAGTCGGAGCGGCGCAGTGAGCGAGGAGTCGATCGCGCAGCTCATCGTCAACCGCGACGGCGACCGTCTGCGGCGCTACCGCGAGTATCTCGACTACTACGAGGGCCGGCGCGGGAGCCCGCCGGCGCGCAGCCGGGAACGCGCGCTCACCTTCAACTACGCCCGCGCGGTGGTGGAGAAGGGTGCGTCGTACCTCGTCACGGACCACCGGCCGCAGGCCACCGCGCTCGATGAGACGCCGGCCGCGCGCCGGCTCGCCGCCGAGGCCGAGCGTGCGCTGCTCGGCGTGTGGGAGGCGAACGACCTCGCACGGCTCGACCTGGAGACCGAGGTGGATACCGCGGTGCTCGGCGACGGCGCCTACAAGGTCGTCTGGGACGAGCGCGAGCGACGGGTCGTGGTGTCGGCACCGGATGTGCATGGGCTCCATGCGTGGTGGATGGGCGACGACGTGCGCCGGCTCTGGCGCGTCGCCTCCCGCTACCAGCTCGAAGCGGATCAGGCCGTCGAGCGCCTCGGCCATGCGCCGCGCAGCGCAGGCGGGCGCGTGCCGCGCGTCGTCGACGTGATCGAGGTGTGGACGGCCGACCGCTTCGAGCTCTGGATGCAGGGCGCGCCCGTCGATGCGCGTCCGAACCCGTACGGCGAGATCCCGTTCGTCCTTTACCCCAACGTCCCGAGGCCGAAGCAGTTCTGGGGCATCTCGGACATCGAACCGTTGCGCGAGTCGATCGCCGAGCTCAACCGCGCACTGACCCAGCTCAGCCGCATCCTCGAGCTCTCAGGCAACCCGATCGCGGTGCTCGAGAACGTCGAGGAGGCGCGGGACATCGCGGTGCAGCCCGGGGCGGTATGGGAGATCCCGGAGCAGGCGCGCGCGTACCTCCTCGACCTGCTGCAGGGCGGCGGCGTGCGGCTGCACGTCGACTATGTCGACCTCGTCTATCGCACGCTGCATGACCTCGCCGAGGTGCCGCGGGTCGCCTTCGGCGACGGGCAAGGCGACCGCTCCGGCATCGCGCTGCAGACGGAGCTCGACCCGCTGCTCCGGAAAGTCGCGAGGAAGCGCCTCGTCCGTTCCGCTGCGATGCGGCGTCGTGACCGCCTGATCCTCCGCGTGCTCAGGCACCACACTGGCGCCCGCCTCGACGAAGGCATCCACACCGAGGTCGTGTGGGGGCCGCTGTTCTCCCGCGATCCGGGGATGCTCGTGCCGGGCCTGAGCGGATAGTTTCATTCCGCCCAACCTTTGAGTCGCTCCAACCCGCTACACTAGAAGATCGAAATTGCTCCCTTGCAGCGAACGGAGCCTATGCCAGCGCAGCAGCCCTCTGTGTTACTTCGCCTGTTGAGGCTGTCCTTTCCGCACCGCTCGACGCTGCTGCTTACCCTCGCCGTCACCTTCGCTTCCGGCGCCATGGTCGTCGCCACTCCGTGGCTCGTGAAGTACGCCATCGACAAAGGCCTGGACATCGACTCCGAAACGGGCGTGGCAGGCGGCAACGTACGGACGCTGGCTACCGTATCGGCCCTGCTCGTCGCGGCGGCGGTCTTACGCAGCGTCTTCGTGTATTACCAGACGACCTTGAGCGAGCGCGTCTCGCAGTCCGTCGCGTACGACCTGCGCAACCGCATGTACGACCACCTGCAGCGGCTGTCGTACGCGTACCACGACCACGCCGAGATCGGCCAGATCATGTCTCGCGCGACGCAGGACGTCGAGGGCGTGCGCTTCTTCGTGAGCATGGGCGTGATCCGCCTGCTATACGTGGTCGCGCTGGTCGGCGTGTCCTCGGCGCTCATGCTGCTGACCAACTGGCGCGTCGCCCTCGTCGCGCTCGCGTTCATCCCGATCATCGCCATCCAGGCGATCGTGACGTCGAGGCGGCTGCGGCCCGTCTGGATGCAGATACAGAACCTCCAGGGCGAGCTCGCCAACGTGCTGCAGGAGAACCTCACCGGCCAGCGCGTCGTGAAGGCGTTCTCGCGCGAGGAGTTCGAGGAGCAGAAGTTCGCCCGCCAGGCAAACGCGCTCTTCGACCAGTCCTACACATCGACGCGGGTCATGGGCTTCTACGAGCCGGCGATGGCCTCGCTGTGGTTGGTGTCGCTGGCGCTCGTCTTCTGGGTCGGCAGCCGCGAGATCATCGCGGGCCGCATGACGGCCGGCGCGCTCGTGGAGTTCCAGCTCTACCTCACGTTGCTGCAGGTGCCGGTGCGCTCCATCGGCTTCATCGTCGGCCTCGTGTCGCGCGCGCAGTCCTCGGGGCAGCGCATCTTCGAGGTGCTCGACGCCGAGTCCGCCGTGCGGGAGGGGCCTGGCGCCCATGAACTCCGCCCCGGCCCCGGCGACGTGCGGTTCGAGGCGGTGTCGTTCGGCTATGACGCCGTCGCCCCCGTGTTGCATGAAGTGGACATCCACGCGCGGCCGGGCGAGATCATCGCGCTGCTCGGTCCGACGGGCTCCGGCAAGTCCACGGTCGTGAACCTGCTGCCCCGGTTCTACGACGTCACGGGCGGGCGGGTCACCATCGACGGACAGGACGTCCGCGACCTCACGCTCGCCTCGTTGCGAGGCGGCATCGGGACGGTGCAGCAGGACGTCTTCCTGTTCGCGGCGACCATCCGCGAGAACATCGCCTACGGCCGGCCGCACGCGACCGACGCCGAGATCGTCGCCGCGGCGAAGGCGGCCCGCATCCACGAATTCATCGAGGCGCTGCCCGACGGCTACGAGACCTGGGTCGGCGAGCGCGGAGTCACGCTGTCCGGCGGACAGAAGCAGCGCGTGGCGATCGCGCGCACGCTCCTCCTCGACCCGCGCATCCTGATCTTCGACGATTCGACCTCCTCCGTGGACACGCAGACGGAATACCTGATCCAGGAGGCGCTGCACGAGTTGATGCGCGGCCGCACGACGTTCGTGATCGCGCAGCGGCTGCGCACCGTGCAGCAGGCGGACCAGATCCTCGTGATGCGCGACGGCCGCATCGTCGAGCGCGGGCGGCATGCCGAGCTGCTCGCGCGCGACGGGCTGTACCGCCAGATCTACGACCTCGAGTTGCGCGACCAGGAGGAAGCGCGCGCCGAGCTCGAGCAGGTGGCGGGAGACGGCTAGTGGCGTACTGGAACATGGGCGGCGCCTCCGGCTGGAATTCAGCGAACGACGGCCCCGGCGGCCGGGCGCGCCGGCAGGATGGCTGGGACTACGAGGAGCTGGGCCGCATCTACGACCCGAAGCTCACGCGCCGGCTGTTGCCGTTCCTGCGGCCGTATCGAGGCCGGGTCGCTGTCGCGATCCTCGCGATGCTCGTGTACTCCGTCGCCTCCTACGCGCAGCCCTGGCTCATCGGCATCGCCGTCCGCGACTACGTGGACACCGGGGACAGCAACGGCGTCGCGAAAGTAGGAGTCGGACTGATCGCGCTCGCGCTCGTTTCATGGATCGCGCAGTGGGTGCAGCGCATCCAGACCGGCTACATCGGCCATCGCATCCTGCTGTCGATGCGCACGCAGCTGTTCAATCACCTTCAGCGGCTGTCGCTCCGCTTTTACGACCGCGAGGAAGTCGGCCGCGTGATGTCGCGCGTGACCTCGGACGTCGCGGTGCTGCAGGACCTGCTGTCGTCCGGCGCCCTCAACGTGCTCGCCGACCTCTTTGGCCTCGTGCTGATCGTCTTCTTCCTGTTCCAGCTCGACGTGCAGCTCGCGCTGATCTCGATGTCGGTCATCCCCGTGTTGGCGCTGGCGATGGTGATCTGGCAGCGCCATGCCCAGCGCGCGTTTATCGAGGTGCGGCTCGCGATCGCGCAGGTCAACTCCAGCCTCAACGAGAACGTCTCCGGCGTGCGCGTCGTGCAGTCCCTCGGCCGCGAGGTGCAGAACCTCGAGGGGTTCGAGCGGCTGAACCGGCAGAACCGCGAGGTCAATCTGCGCGCCAATCGCCTGCAGGCAGTGGTGATGCCCCTCGTCGAGTTGCTCTCCACCATTGCGACGATCTTCGTACTCGTAGTCATCGGCATCCGCGTCTTCAACGGCAGCATGCAGACCAGCGACGCGCTCGGCTTCGCGACTGCGTTCACGCTGTACATCCAGCGCTTCTTCAACCCCGTCCGCGACCTGGTCCTCCAGTACACCCAGTTGCAGCGCGCGATGGCCGGCGCGCACCGCGTCTTCGAGGTGCTCGACACCGAGCCCGAAATCGTCGATGCCCCGGACGCCATCGAGCTGACGGACGTGGAGGGCCGCGTCGACTTCAACCACGTGGACTTCTCGTACGGCCCCGGCGTCCCCGTGCTGCGCGACTTCGACCTGCACGTGGAGCCCGGCGAGACGATCGCGCTCGTCGGGCCGACGGGGGCCGGAAAGACCACGGTCACCGCACTGATCAACCGCTCGTACGAGATCGAGGGCGGCAGCATCGAGATCGACGGCATCGACTTGCGACAGGTCAAGCGCACGTCGCTCACGCGCCGCATGAGTGTCGTGCTGCAGGACCCGTACCTCTTCTCCGGCACGATCATGGAGAACGTGCGCTATGGCCGCCTCGACGCGACCGACCATGACGTCCGCCACGCCGCCGAGGCGGTTGGCGCCGACGAGTTCATCCAGCGGCTCCCGGACGGCTATCTGACAGTGCTGCACGAGCGTGGGCAGAACCTGTCGGTGGGCCAGCGCCAGCTCATCGCGTTTGCGCGCGCTGTGATCGCCGAGCCGCGCATCCTCATCCTCGACGAGGCTACGGCGAACGTGGACACGCAGACGGAGCGCACGATCCAGCAGGCGCTGAATGTGCTGCTGCGGGGCCGCACCTCGTTCGTCATCGCGCACCGCCTCTCTACCATTCGCGACGCCGACCGCATCGTGGTGATGCGCGGCGGCCGCATCGCGGAGCTCGGGAGCCACGACGAGTTGATAGCGCGCGGTGGGCTGTACGCCGACCTCTATCGCATGACCTTCAGCAGTCACACCAACGGCGCCGCTGCCGACGCCGAAGCCGCGCGCATTGCCACCTGATCCGTCGTTCCCGCTGCCCGAACGTGTGCAGGCCATGTACGATTGAATGCGAGGGGGCAGCGCCATGGAAGAAAAACGAGATCGACTGACGAGAGACCGCGAAAATCACATGCTTGGCGGAGTTTGTGCCGGTATCGCCAACCGCTACGGCTTCGACCCCACCCTCGTACGCATCGTGTTCGTGATGCTCGCCCTGCTGTCCGGCCTCGGCATCGTGCTTTACCTCGTGCTCTGGCTGTTGCTGCCCGCCCAGGCGGAGCCGGCGCCGCGCCGCGAGGTGGTGCGCGAGAACGTGGAGGAGATGACCGACCGCGCGCGGCAGGCGGCCGAGGCAGCTCGTTCCGCCGCGGAGAACGCGCGCCAGACCGCCGACCAGCTCGCCGAGGCCGCGCGGGCAGCCGCGGCGGCCGGCCGCGAGGCCTGGCAGCGCAGTGGCCAGGAGCGCGCCGAGCAGACTGCGCGCAGCGCCGGCGAGGCGGCGACCGAGGAGGTCCCGAGCGCAGCGGCAGGCAGCGGTTCCGACGCCGCGCCGTCCGCCCCTGGCGAGGAAGGCCCAACGGGCTTCGCGAACTCCAGCCCAACGCCCGAGGGCTCCGAGGAGCAGTGGCCACCGGACCGTCCGCTCCCCTCGACCGAGGCGGAGTCGGGTGAATCGGAGTCCCAACGACCCGCGTAGACTGCTGGCGTCCCCCGCCCGCGGCCTCACAAACGGCCGGTCCATCACCGACCGGCCCTCGCTCCCGGATTTAACGTCCAGCGACCGCCGACGCTCGTTCCAGAAGTGTCATACTCCCGAGCGCGTGGCATCGAAGGAGGAGATTCGTGGCGATCGCGGTGGTGTTCGAGTTCCCGGGCGTAAGCGTCCAGCAGTACGAGGACGTGTGCCGGAAGCTGAACAATGGCAACTTGCTGACGTCGCTGGCTGATTGGCCGTATCCGGGCATTCTTTCGCATACCGCCGGCGCGACTCCAGACGGGCTCTGCGTCCTCGATGTCTGGGAAACGCCCGAGCAGTTCGCGCAGTTCGGCGAGGCGCTGGTGCCGCTACTCATGGAGTCCGGCTTTCCACAGACGGAACCCCGAGTCTTCCTGCTCACAACTTCGTCAGGGAGTAGCTCGCGAGGGCAGACGTCACGATCACCCGTGTAACTCGGACGGGAGGGATAGCGTTGTCTATCGAGCAGGACAACAAGCAAGTCGTCGAGCGCTTCAATGCGGCGCTCGAGAATTTCTTCAAGACGGGCGACGTCGCATCGTTCGTTGCGTTCTTTGATCCGGACTGCAAGTTCAGTCTCCCTGGGATGCCACCGGACCTCGAGGGCATGAAGCAAGCATTGCCGGCGTTCCACGCCGCGCTGAGCGACTTCGAGCTGCGTGCAGGCGACATGATCGCGGAAGGCGACTACGTCGCGTACCGCCTGACGTGGACCGCTACGCACAGCGGGGAGTTGATGGGCATACCCGCGAGCGGCGGGCACGTCGTCGTTTCGGAAACGCACTTCGAACGATTACGCGACGGCAAGATCGTGGAGCACGGAGGCGACTGGGACCAGTTGGGCCTGCTGCAGCAGATTGGCGCGCTTCCGGCCATGCAGTAGGCGTCGCCTGTCACCGCCCAGCCAGCCGGGCTGTAACGCGATTGATAAGCACCCGCGTGCTCGTACGCGGAGTTTGCGATGTGGTGTGCGGCACATTCCTCGCAGGAAAGCGAGGCGTGCAGTGAGCATTATCGCGTGGATACTCCTCGGTCTGATTGCGGGGGCGCTGGCGAAGATGCTGATGCCAGGAGACGACCCTGGCGGCATCATCGTCACCATCCTCATCGGCATCGCGGGCGCGATCGTGGGTGGGTTTATCTGGAACGTGCTCTCCGGAAACGATAGCTACGGTGATTTCGATATCGGCGGCGTCCTGATCGCCATCGTTGGCAGCCTGGTCCTCCTGTGGGGGTACCGGACGCTCGTCGCGAGACGCACCTGACCTCGAGGCGCGACCGTCTCGAAGCGAATGAAGAAGTCCGCCTCAAGGCGGACTTCTTCGTACTTCCGGTGGCCCGAGCTCGGGCCGATGCTAGCTGGTGAGGCCCTCGTCGAGCAGCTGCTCGAGCAGGCGCGACGGCGTGGCCGGCAGCCGCGTGACGCGCGCGCCGGTGGCGGCGTAGATCGCGTTCGCCACCGCGGCGAGCGGCGGCACGATCGGCACCTCGCCCACGCCACGCACGCCGTACGGGTGGCCCGGGTTCGCCACCTCGACGAGGATCGTGTCGAGCATCGGCAGGTCGAGCGCGGTCGCCATGCGGTAGTCGAGCAGGCTCGAGTTCCGCATCGTGCCGCTGTCGTCGAACACGTACTCCTCGGTCAGTGCCATGCCGATGCCCTGCGACGCGCCGCCCTGGATCTGCCCTTCGACGTACGAGGGGTGGACCGCCTTGCCCACGTCCTGCGCGGCCGTGTAACGGAGGATCTCCACCTTGCCCGTCTCAGGGTCCACCTCGACGTCCACGAGGTGGACGGCGAACGCCGGGCCGTGCGTGTCGGTGGCGACGTCGGCGCGGCCCTGGAGCATGCCGCCCGTGTGCGGCAGCTCGGCCACGATCTCCTTGAACGTGAACTGCTTGTCCTGCGGGCCGCGGATCACGCCGTCGGCGTCGTAGTGGACCGCCTCGGGCTCACATTCCCAGATCGAGGCGGCGCGCGCCTCGAGTTGTCGTTGCACGTCCTTCGCCGCCTCGTACGCCGCCCAGCCGCCCGCGTAGGCCGTCCGGCTGCCGCCCGTCACCGCGGTGAAGCCCACCGAGTCCGTGTTCACCACCAGCGGCTTCACGTCCTCGTACGGGATGCCCATGGTCTCGGCGAACTGCATTGCGATCGAGGCACGCGACCCGCCGATGTCGGCCGACCCGAGCACGAGCGAGACCGTGCCGTCCACGTTCACGTTCGCGTACGCCGAGGACTCGAAGCCGACGTTGAACCAGAAGCCGAGCGCCATCCCACGCCCCTGCCAGGGCTCGGTCAGCTCGGAGCGGTAGTGGTCGCTGTCCTGGACCGCCTTCAGCGTATCGATGGCGCCGATCGGCCCGAACGTCGCGCCGTCGACGCGACGTGTGCCCTCTGTGGCGGCGTTCTTCAGCCGCAGCTCCATTGGGTCCATGCCGAGGCGCTCCGCCAGTTCGTCCATCACCGACTCGACGGCGTAGGCGGCGGCGGGGGCCCCGGGCGCGCGGTAGGCGGCGACCTTTGGCTTGTTCAGCACCACGTCCCAGCCCTCGACGTAGATGTTCTCGCAGTCGTACGCGCCGAAGGCGCACATCGCTCCGGCGGTGAAGGGCGAGCCGGGGTACGCCCCCGCCTCGAAGGCCAGCTCCGCGTGCATGGCACGGATCGTGCCGTCACGCATGGCGCCGATCTTGGCGCGGATCTGCGTGCCGCTTGTCGGGCCGGTGCCCTCGAAGACCTCCTGGCGCGTCATGATCATCTTCACGGGCCGGCCGGACTTCTTCGCGAGCAGCGCCGCGACCGGCTCCATGTACACCACGGTCTTGCCGCCGAAGCCGCCGCCGATCTCGACCGGCTCGACGCACACCCGCGAGGGCGGGATGCCGCACAGCAGCGCCACCGAGTCACGTACCTCGTACTGGCCCTGCGTACTCGCCCAGATGAAGACCTGGCCGTCCTTCTTCCACAGTGCGGTGCCGTTGTGCGGCTCGATGTAGCCCTGGTGGTACATCCCCGTCGTGAACTCGCGCTCGACGACGACTTCGGCTTCCCTGAAGCCGGCAGCCACGTCGCCTTTGCTCAGCTCGACATGGCGCGCGATGTTCGTCTCCGGCCCGTCGCCCTTGACGCCGGCTGGCAGCTCCTCGGTCGTCATGCCCGAGTGCAGGATCGGCGCGCCACGCTGCATCGCCTCGCGGATGTCGAGCACCGGCTCCAGCGCCTCGTACTCCACCTCGATGAGGTCGAGCGCGTCCTCGGCGGTGTGGATGTCCGTCGCCGCGACCGCCGCGATCGCGTGCCCGCGATACAGCGCCTTGTTCGAGGCCATGACGTTGTCGAGCAGGAAGTTCCCGTTCACCGACAGCTCGCCGAGGTTGACGATGCCGTCCGGCGGCCGCGGGAAGTCAGCGTTCGTCACCACCGCCATCACGCCCGGCAGCGCCTCCGCCTTCGAGGTGTCGATGCGCAGGATGCGCGCGTGCGGATGCGGGCTGCGCTTCATCCGCCCGAACAGCAGGCCGGGCAGCTTCACATCCGCGCCGTAGCGGGCGAGGCCCGTGACCTTGTCCACCCCGTCGGGGCGCACCGGCCGCGTCCCGACTACGCGCAGGTCCTTCTTCGGTTCGGTGGAGACCATGGTGCACCTCGCTCCGCTGTACTCGAGTTGATGGCGCGCCTTAGCGCATCTTCCATACCGGGTCGCGCTTCTCGACGAACGCGCGCGGCCCTTCGAGCGCGTCCTCACTCATGCGCACGCGCTGGTCGAGCGCGTTCCGCAACTCCCAGCCGTCCTGCGTCGAGAGGTGCCGCGACTGCTGCACCAGCTTCTTCGACGCCTGCACCGCGAGCGGCGCATTCATCTTGATCGTCTCGGCGATGCGCGTCGCCTCCGCGATCAGCGCCTCGCGGTCCGGCACTAACGACTGGATGAAGCCCATGTCGTAGGCGCGCTTCGCGGGGTAGTGCTCCGCGGTCAGCAGCATCAACATCGCCTCGCCGGGCGGGAAGAAGCGCTCGGGGGTGTCCTCCTCGCCCGACGCCACGAGGCTGCGTCGCACCTCCGGCATGCCGAAGACGGACTTCTCGGTCGCCACGCGGATGTCGCACCGAGCCGCGAGTTGCATGCCGCCCGCCAGCGCGTAGCCGTCGATGGCCGCGATGATCGGCTTCGGGCAGTGCCACGGCGCCCAGAGGGCGCTCTTCGCGCGCGGGAACTCCTGGCGGTTCGTGCGCCCGCGCTCGGCGGCGGCCTTCAGGTCCGCGCCCGCGCTGAACGCACGCCCGCCGGCCCCGATGAGGATCACGACGAGGACGTCGTCGTCGTTGGTGGCCTCTTCCATGGCGTCCCAGAGTCCGGTATTGACCCCTGCGCTGAGCGCGTTCATGCGCTCCTCATTGTTAATGGTGAGCCAGCAGATGCGGTCCTTCACCTCGTAGCTGATCAGGTCGAATGTCTTCTCGGTCATGTCGCTCCTTACGCGTGGCGTGCATGCCTGTCGCGATCGAGCCCGGACGCACGAAAGTCGCGTCGAGGGCCACTACGCGCGTCATCTTTAGTCCGCCCCGAAAAAACGTCAAGCAGACCTCGCCAGCTGTAGCTCGTACCGCGAGGTGGCAGCGCGGCCGGCACTCTACCACGAGGAGCAAAGGGGCCTACTCCGCCTAAGAGCCGCACTTGCGGAGAGTCGCGTCGAGGCTCGCGCTCAGGTACGAATTACGCAGATGCATTCGCTGTTGCTGACAGTTATTGACATGTCCGGCATAGTGAGGAGTCACCAAGCCCATTGCTTTGAGGAGGAAGGCGCGCTTGAAACGACTACTCGCAATCGCAATTCCAATAGCAGCCGTGGTGGTGCTGCTCTCGGCATCCTTGCTGGGGAGCACGACCACGCAGGTGGCCGCTCAGGAGGAGCAGCCGGGCGGTCCGAACAACCCCTGCCCGACGTTTACGTTCGAACCACCCCGGGGGCAGCCGACAGGGGATCCCACAGGGGATGCCATTACAACTAACACCAGTTTGATCGAGTCGGGGCAGGACATCTGTGACCCGGGCCGCTACGTGCAGGTCTGCCGCTTTATCGACGGACACTGGGTGATCATCTGGGTCCCCGCGAACAATGTTGGTCCGAACGACCAGCGGCCGCCGTGCCCCACGCCGACGCCGACAATTACGGCGACGCAGACGCCAGTGAGGACGGTGACACCGACGCCCACATCGACGTCTACCCCGACCGTAACCACCACGCCTTCGCAGACGGCCACGACGACCGCGACCGCCAGCCGCACGGCGACGCCGACGGCCACCGGCACCGGCGCGGTGCAGCCGCCGCGGCCACCGGCCACCGGTAGCGGCGGACTCACCGATGGCGATGGGAACGCCGCGTATGTGCTCGGGCTGGGTGCGGCGCTGGCCGTGCTGCTCGGCGCGTACTACCTCGTCTCCCGCACCTCGCGCGAGCCACGGTCGTAGCATCCGGACACCCGCAGCGGTGAGCGAGCTCACCAGCTGACACGACGAAGGGGCCCCTCGAGGGCCCCTTCGTCATTGACCGTACCCTCTAACGCGGCGTTTCCTCTATATAGCCGCCCCGCTACCATGAGCCGACCGCCCGACCCTTGAGGAGGCCCCTTGCCGCGGTCCAGACAGCGCACCAGTTCGCCGCGCAATCGCAAGATCGTCCTGGCGATCGGCGGCGTCGTCGCCGGCCTGGTGCTGATCGCGGCCGGCTTTGCGATCTATAGCTACTTCACGGGCGTTGGGTCGGACGAGCTGCCTTCTGCGATTGGGAGCAACGAGCGCGCGGATATCGAGCAGGCTGCCAGAGACTTCTTCGACGACATGAACCAGTACAACCCGCAGCTGGTCTGGGAGGGCATGCGTCACGATGATTCTTATGCGACCACGCTCGACGCCGAGCGTCTGAACGTCTCGGTATCTAGCCTCATTTCTGAGCAATTGAAATTTCAGGTGCAGGGGCTCGGACCTACCCAGCTCGACTCGCAGGCGGGACTGGTCCGGGCACGAGTGGTCACCAACCTCGGAGCACAGGACCTCGCACTCAAGCGACGTGATGGCGACTGGCGCGTGACTCGCGTGCCAGACTTCCACATACCGCAAGATGCTGGTCCGCTCAAGCTCGAGTGGGAAATCACGAACTCCTTCCATTCGGATGATGGCAAGCTGCTCCACGTTGCGGGGCGGCTCAGGAACACGAGCAACGGAATGGGCTATTTCGTCGGCGCTGGAGGTTACATCCTGGACGAGGAGGGCCATACACTCGCGAATGCCAACCAGCCGCTTGCGGGTACCCCGTTCATCCGCCCCGGTGAGGAGACATACTTCCAGGTATCCCTCCGCCAGCCCGAAGGCTATACCCTTGACCCGGCCAGGCTTGTGCTGTCGCCTGATTTCCGGCCGGCTACCGTCAACGACGAGGCTCCCGTGACGGCGACGCTGGTAGGCGTGACTCCGACCGAGGGACAATGGCCGGCGCTGGCAGGTTCACGGGGCCAGGTAGTGAACGGCGAAGCGCGAGGGGTGGACGTCCGGGTATTCGCATATGTGTTCGATAACGCCGGTCGTTTCCTGAGCGTATACGCCCTGTTCGCGAGCAAAGTGGCTGCTGGAGCGCAGCGCCAGTTCGACATGCCGGCCGCCTTGCCGAGGGAACTGGTGGGTGCCGCGCGGTTCGATATCCGCGCTTACGCCACGTACGAGCGCCAGCGTTAACCTTCTCCACGAGACAGCGTTTCCTGAGTTGCGTCCGACATAGGCGCGCTTGCACCGCGTAGCGGTGGTTGCGGGTACTATGCGCGCACCGGTCCGTACTCCGGCGGGGAAGCCACGTTCATGTGACGTCCCGCTCGAGCGATGCCACCTGATGCCTGAAGCGCGCACTGCGTGCTCAGGGCGGCTACCGAGCAGGGGGCGGACCAACTTTCGCGGTAGCTCGTACGAGCACGGGAGAAGAGGGGGGCACTCCAGCAGAACGCGTAGTTGGTTTCGACTGAACACATCTGTTCAATCTAGGAGACACCTTTGATTCGCAAACTGATCCTTGGGGGCTCTGCCTTCGCCGTCGCGGTGATGGCCCTGCTCCTGGTGACGGTAGGCGGCGGAGCGAAGTCTGCAGACGCGCACGTCACGTCAATCGTGAGCAACCCCAGTGGTGGCGCATCCGAAGGCAGCTTTGTCGAGGTCCGCGTCTTCGCTGTGGACGGCCACGGCGACGTATACATCACCGCTTCCGCCGGTACCTTCTGGTCCTGTGAGGACGACGACAACAATCCATGTATTCCGAATGCTGTGTCGCCGTTCCCGTTCGTATCAGGCATCGTCAGTGATGCATCTGACACGGACGAGCTGGAGCTGATCTGGCAGGCTCCCCTGGGCTTCCCGGGTGGCGCTGTGACGTTCTTCGCCTGTCAGCAAGATGAGGCCCAGGACAGCTTCAGCAACTGGCCCTTCATCACCTGTGACAGCGGCAAGTCGATGACGCTGCAGATTCTCGGCTCCCCGGCGACGATCGAGCTGTTCGCACAGCGCGGTTACAGCAATGAGCCCAGCAGCAGCGAGTGCGCGGACACCCCGGTCTACGTGATCGCGGCGTTCCAGACGTACACGTTCAACGACTTCACGACCTTCAACAACGACCGCGCCATCATCTGTGCGGAAGTTCGCGACTCGGTCGGCCACCCGCTGGCCGGTGAGAATGTCCAGTGGTCAGTCAGTGGCGGTGGTTGTCTCGATGACTCGGTCAACAACACGTTGACGAACGGCATCGTCCACAACCGCCTGACGTCCTGCAACACCGGTGACTCCGGCGACATTGCCACGGTCACCGCGATGACCGGCACCGCGACCGGTAGCACGAAGGTACAGTTCGGTGGCGACGCCGCGAGCTGCACGCTCGTTGTGACTCCGGACACCGACCTCGACATCGGCGACACCGGTGCGGTTGTAGCTACCTTCCTTGACGCGAAGGGCAACTGGGTGCCGGACGGCATCGAGGTGCACTTCGTCGAGGTCGACTCTGGCGACGGTGGCGACAACGTCCAGCTCGTCAGCACGATTGAGGACACGGTCAAGGGCCAGGCCGGCACGAGCGTCATCGCCGCCATCAGTGGCGTGACGACGATCGCGGCGGTCATGGAGCACGTGGCTGGTATCGACACCACCTGCTCCGACGAGATCTTGCTCACGGGCGACATCCACGCTCACCCGCTGGTGTGTTCTGACCCGGACTACATCCTCAACGGCTTCGTGCCGCCCGCAGCGGGTGGCTTCGGCACGTTCGAGTTCTGTGGCGGCACGTTCGCCCAGTTGCTGACCGCGTCGAAGTGCCCCGCGGCGACGAGTGCCTTCTTCTACAACAAGCCGGATGGCGGCTGGGCGGTCTGGATTCCAGGCGCTGAGGTTGCAGCGGTGAACGCTCCCATCATGGCCATGTGGCCGGAGCAGGTTCCGCCGCACACCATCTTCACGGCGAAGTGCAAGGGGTAGCGTAGGAGGCATAAGCCAACTCGCTTGATTCGAAGTCCTCGGACTCTGGCAGCATCTGCTAGAGTCCGAGGACAGATTCACGTCTTGGCGGGGAGGCGTGCACCAACGCAAGACTGCACTAAGGAGAGATGCATGATTTTGAGCAGGGCAATGACCCGATTCGGGCTCGTAGCTGCTGCAGCCGCCATGGTGTTGAGCTTCGGTCTGATGACCGCGGGTTCAGCCCAGGCGCAGGTGCTCCCGGCCGTCCTGTACGGCAAGGGCCTGACCTCAGGCGCAACGGTGGTTGCGTCTATCGGTGGCACCGCGTGTGGTTCGACCACGGTCAACGCTGCCGGTGAGTGGGCGATGCAGATCGCGACCAACGCGCCGTGCAACCCGACCGCTGGCGCTGCGATCAGCTTCACGGTCAACGGCGCCCCGGCGACTGCTTCGCCGGCTGCTGTTTTCCAGTCGGGCGGTACTCCGTCTGACGTCGCCAACGGCTACAAGCTGACGGTGACTCAGGCCACGGCCACCCCGACCGCGACCGCTACGGCGGCCGCGACCGCTACGCCGACCACCACCACGGCCCCCGTCCCCCCGAAGACCGGTAACGCCGGCCTCCTCGGTGGCGATGGCGGCAATGGCGGCCTCTGGCTGCTCCTCGGCCTCGGCGCTGTCGCCGCGGCTGCGGTTGCTGGTCAGCGGGTCTACGGCCGGCGCAGCTAACTAGAGATACGACGGACGAGGAATGCCGGGGGAGAGGATGCGATCGCGGGCACTGACTCTGGTCATTGCTGGCCTCGCGCTCTTCCTCGGCGTACTCCTCGGCCAACAAGACGCGGGCGGCTCCAGTGCTTCGGCGCAGGAGTCGCCCTCGGTCTTTTACGGCTTCACCTCGCGCTATCCGGATGGGATGCTCCCAAGTAAGGTCCGTGCGCAGGTAGGCGACACCGTCTGTGGTACCGCCCCCGTCCTCGAGTTTTCCGAGGTCAGCGGCTTTTACACGCTGACGGTCGCCTCGGCAGCTGAGAAGGCCGGCTGCGGCGAGGACGGCGTTTCAGTGCAGTTCTTCCTGCTCGTCGGCGACATCGACCCCGGCGAACCCGTGGCACAGGCGCTCTGGGAGCGAGGCGTGCACCGCCTCGACCTGCTCTTCGATAGCGCAGCTCAGGAGCAGGGAGCGTTCGTAGGCGAGCTTCCTGCTGGCCCCGGCGGCGCGCAGATGCGCTGGGTCGGGCCCTCCGACGTCGCGATCGAGGACGCCGTCGCCACGATCCCGCGTGAAGTCGTCGCTATCTATCGCTGGAACGTCGCGACCCAGCAATGGGACGCCTACGTCGTAGGGGCACCGGCTGCGGCGCAGACGTACACCCGGGTCGACGCGGACGATATCGTGTTCGTGCGGGTGAAGTAGCCCGCCTCACGCCTCATCCCGCGCTCCCTCGAGGGCTCGCAGGCGTGGCAGCCATATCGGTCGAGCCGACCCCGCAGCTCGCAACCATCCAGGACCATGAAGGAGGAAACTTTGATCAAGCGAATGTTCCTTGGAAGCGCCCTCGTAGCTGCCGCTGTGGCGGCGCTGCTGCTCGTCATGCCCGGACAGTCCGCCCCCACCGCCGAGGCGCAGACGCCCGGCACCATCATCAGTGGGAACAAGCCGCCCGCTTCCGGCGGGTTTGGTTCGTTCGTCTACTCAGGGGGCACCTTCGCGCAGCTGCTGACGGCGTCCGGATGCCCAGCGGCAACGTCGGCATTCTTCCACAATGCGGCAGACGGAAGCTTTTTCGTTTGGGTGCCCGGTTCGCAGGTCGCCGTGGTGAATGAGCCGATCATGGCCCATTTCCCGAATGACGCCATCTCGACTGGCACGATCTTCATCGGGCGCTGCGTCTAACCGCACGCCTTCCCACCGACGACTCGCTCGGGCGCCTCGCCAGGCTCGGCCGGCGCCCGAGTCGCATCATCGCCCGCACATCATGTCCGCAGACTGTACCCCTGCCGGTACGGGCGATATCGTAGTCTTGGCGGTTTGATCTAGCCCGATCCGCTCCCGACACACTGGTATGGAGGCCGCATGGAGCCGCTGCAGCAGTGGTGGTCTCGACAGACGCGCGGGGCGCAACTCGCGCTCGTCGGGACGGCGGGAGTGATCGTGGTGCTGGTGGTCGCGGGCCTGGCAGTGCTCGCCAGTGGCGGCGGCAGCGACGACGACCAGCCCGATGTTTCAGTCTCCACCAGGACCCGCACCGCGCAACCAGAGATCCATGGCAGCGCCACCGCCGAGCCATTGCCCACCGAGGACCCCAGCCTCCCGACGCTAAAGGCGCTGCGAGACTTCGTCCGTCAGGTTGGCGACCCCCCCAACGCAAACCTCGGCCGCTTTCGCATCCCGCGGCTCGGCGTCGACGCACCCATTGGCGAGCGTGTCGTCGGCAGCGACCTGAACATGCAATACCTGAACCCCTACGGCCCGGCGGACGTCAGCTGGTACAACTTCGACGTCGACCCGCGCTACGGCGGCCATATCGGGGAAGGCGAGAACGCGATCTTCGCGGCGCACGTGGACTACGCAGCTCTCGTACCGTTTGCTCAGGTCAACTACAGTGGCCCGGGCGTGTTTCGTGACCTCGGCCTGTTGACGGGGGGAGACATCATCGAGGTCACGATGGACGGCCGCACAGTGCGCTATCGAGTGGTCTGGCACCGCCAGATCGACGAAGCCGACGGCGACTGGGGCGAGCTCTTCAGCGCAAGCGTGCCCGAAGGCGACGCCATCACGCTGATCACGTGCAGCGGCGACTTCAACACCACTACCCGCGAGTACGACTCACGCACCGTCATCCGCGGCGTCCGCGAATCCTAGCCGGCGTCATCCGAGGCGCGCGCGCATGAAGGCACTCCGAGGGATGACCGGCATGGAGCGCTTCGCGGCCAGCGTGGCGCTGTTCGCGTTCGGGCTCGTGGCCGTGGTGGTCGCCATGACGGTCACCGGACTCGATGGCGCGCCCTCGGTGGTGGTCGCTGTGCACAGCCCGCTGCCTCAGCCCGGCGCCACCGAGGAGGCGCCTGTCGAGACCCCGGCAGCGCTGCCGACGGAGGATCCGGACCTCCCGACGCTCAAGGTGCTGCGCGACTTCAAGAAGGAGTACGGCGACCCGCCCAGCGCCAATCGCGGCCGCTTCCGCATTCCACGCATCGGCGTGGACGCCGCTATCGGCACGCGCACGGTCGGCCTCGATGGCAACATGGGCATCCCGGAAGGCCCGGCCGACGTGGTCTGGTACGACTTCTCGCAATGGCCGAACTACGGCGGCTTCCCGGGTAAGGATCAGAACGCCGTCTTCGCCGCCCACGTCGACTTCGCCGCTGTGGTGCCTTATGCGCAGGTGAATTATCGAGGGCCGGGCGCCTTCCGCGACCTGCGTCTACTCGCGCGCGGCGACGTCATCGAGGTGACCATGGACGGTCAGACCTCCCGCTACAACGTCCTCTGGGTGCGGAACTACTCCGCCGATGAATCCGACTGGGCGCGTCTCTTCGGTTCGAAGGTCGAAGGCGACGCCATCACCCTGATCACCTGCGGGGGCAACTTCAACTTCACCACGCGCGAATACGAGGAGCGGACGATCGTCCGCGCGCTGCGCTCGTAGCCGCGGACGTCTAGCTGGCGGAGAGGGTGGGATTCGAACCCACGAGGGGTGTTATCCCCTACACGCTTTCCAGGCGAGCCTGTTCAACCACTCCAGCACCTCTCCGGGGGTGGTGCTTGCGGGGAGGTGGCGGAGAGGGTGGGATTCGAACCCACGAGGCTTTCGCCTACCGCTTTTCGAGAGCGGCACCATCAACCACTCGGACACCTCTCCACTTGTCAGTATAGGAAAGAGGTTCCGCCTCGGACAAACCGCACGCTCTGTTACAGCCCGGTTGTATCGCCGGCCTCGCGGATGTCAGGCAGTGTGGGCGAGGCTGGCGCGAGCCTGCCGGTGCGGCGCAGATAGTCCTCGCGCAACTCCTGCTCCGCGTCGTGGCGGGCCGTCGAGGCGGCCGCCATCGCGTCCGCGACGCGCGCCCGGGCGCGGTGCAGACGCCCGTGTGCGGCCGCTGTGGGCTGCTGGAGAGGCTGTGGGATGCTCTGGGGCGCCTCGGGGCGGTCGAGGAGCGTACGCGCCGCCACGAAGCCAGCAGCGGCCGTGGCGCCGAGCACGACCATCGAGATGAGTTTCATCGCCGGCGCCGGCCAATCCCGCTGACCACCTTGACCCCGCGCTTCACTCCTCGCGCGGCCGCGACCACACGGATCACCGGGCTCACTGCCGCGTCGGACAGAAACTGCGAGGTGCCGCGTACGTTTTGCACTGTCCCTCGAACGTCCTCGAGTGCGGGCCGGATCGGGTCGTTCAGCAAGCTATTGAGCGAACGCGTGAGGCTGCGAATCGCCACCCACAGACCAACGGCGACCACGATCAGCACGAGGAGCAGCAGAATGCCCATGACGCCGTACACCACGATTACGATGTCCCGCAGCTCTTCGAGGCTCATGCGTACGCCCTCCTGGCCATCATCGTACGCGGTGCCCCCAAACAGGCTCAACGCGTGGACGGACACGTGGAGGTCAGCGGTCGAGGCGACGCTCGATGGTGCCGCCGCCAACGACCTCATCGCCGCGGTAGAGGACCACCGCCTGACCGGGCGCTACGGCACGCACCGGCCGCGCGAAATCGACGCGAAAGCCGTCCACGGTGCAGTCGCGCACCCGCGCCTCGATGAGGGCGCCGTGGTAGCGGATGCGCGCGGTCAGCACCTCCTCCCCGGGAGGCGGCGTGCCGACCCAGTGCGGGTCGGAGGCAAGCAGGCTGTTCGTCGCCAGCTCGTCTTCACTCCCCACCACGACGAGGTTCGCCACCGCATCTACCGCCGTTACGTAGCGACGCTCGCCGGCCGCGATGCCCACGCCGCGCCGCTGGCCGACGGTATAGGCGGCGGCGCCTTCGTGCTCACCGACCAGCGCACCGTCGGCTGTCACAATCGCACCGGGGCGGAACTCGACCCCGCGCGAGCGCAGCAGCGTCCGGTAGTCGCCACCGGGGACGAAGCAGATGTCCGCACTGTCCGGCTTGTCGGCTACCCCGAGGCCCAACGAGGCCGCAACCCTGCGCGTCTCCGACTTCGCCAGGCCGCCGACGGGGAACAGCGTCCGCGCGAGGGCATCCTGCCCCAGCGTGTACAGGACGTACGACTGGTCCTTCTCGCTATCGACTGCTGTGAGCAGGCGGTAGCGGGCTTCCTGCTGGTCGATGCGAGCGTAGTGCCCGGTCGCCAGCAGGTCGCAGCCCATCGCAAGCGCCCGTTCGAGGAGCGTCGAGAACTTCACGTGCTGGTTGCACGCCAAGCAGGGGTTCGGCGTGCGCCCGGCCGCGTACGCGTCGGCGAACGGCCCGATCACAGCGCGCTCGAACTCGCGCTCCATGTTAAGCACGTAGTGCGGGATGCCGATGCGCTGTGCCGCCGCACGCGCATCGGCGACGTCCTCGACACCGCAGCACGCGCGCTTCGAGCGCAATGCCGCATCGTCCGTCTCGGTGTACAGCCGCAGCGTGACGCCCACGACGTCATAGCCCTGCTCATGCAGCAGGGCAGCCGCGACGGCGGAATCGACGCCGCCGGACATCGCAACCAGGACGCGCTGCTTCGTGGCCATACGACCATTCTAGGTGACCGTTCGCGCTACTCGCCTGCCCGCCACGGGAGTGCATCACGCATTCCGCAAGCAGGGATATATTCGTTGAGGACGGTGTGCTCCCCTCGTGGCGAGGATCCACCGAAAGGAGGCCGCCATGTCGCTGCCTGAGACGATCGGCGCGTACCGGCTGTTCGCGGACGAGGGTGAGGAGCACTGGTTCAACCACGGGCTGATCATCCTGAAGGCCACCGCCGAGCAGACCAACGGCAACTTCACGATCGTGGAGTTCCGCATGCCAAAGGGGTTCGCGAATCCCCTGCACTATCACACCACCGAGGATGAATTCTTCTACGTCATCTCGGGCGAGCTTCGCTTCCAACTCGGCGACGAGGTGATAGAAGCGCGCGAGGGCTCGCTGGTATACGGTCCGCGCGATATCCAGCACGCGTTCCGCGTGGATTCGCCCGAGGCACGGATGCTCCTGATCTTTGGCCCCGCCGGCAATATCGAATCGTTCTTTCGTGAGGGCGCGAAGCCGGCCCGTTCCCTGGAGCTGCCCCCCGCGGACGAGACATTCGCTGACCTCGCGACGCTCAGGGAACTGGGCGCCAAGTACGGGCAGCGGCACGTTGGTCCGCCACCGCTCCCGGACAAGAGCTGAGCAGCCGTCTCGAATTCAGCCGGGCCTGGTCTCGCTGCTATACTGACGGTCGGCTTGCGCATCGCGCGGCGAGATCGGAGGTCAGCCTGCAGGGTTCGGAACTCGCACACCACGTCGTCGATTTGCTGGTCGACCGTCAGGCCTCGGACGTGGTGATGCTCGACCTCACCTCCCTCTCCGCCTTCGCCGACTACTTTGTCATCGCCACCGCCGATAACGAGCGGCAGCTCAACGCGCTCATCGATACCGTGGAGTCCGATGCGGGCCGCGGCGTCGGGAGTTTCCGCCAGGAGGGCACGGCCGATGGCGGCTGGGTGCTCCTCGACCTCGGTACGGTGGTGGTGCACCTCTTCTCCCTCGAGCGCCGCGCGTTCTACAACCTCGAAGGGCTGTGGCGGCGCGCGCAGGAGGTCGTGCGCGTCCAGTAGCCGAGGGCAGCGCTACTCGAACACCCAGGGGTCCACATCGCGGGGCCACGTCGGAAGCGTCTGGCCTTCGAAGAAGATGCCGATCTCCCGCTCGGCGCTTTCGATGCCGTCCGAACCGTGCACGAGGTTGCGGCCGACCTCGAGGCCGAAGTCCGCGCGGATGGTGCCCGGAGCGGCCTCAGTCGGGCGGGTGGAGCCCATGATCTGGCGCGCCGCGGTCACGGCGTTCGTCCCTTCGAGGACCGCCGCGATGATCGGGCTGCTCGTGATGTAGCTGACGAGGCCCTCGAAGAACGGCTTACCCGCGTGCTCGGCGTAGTGGCGCTCCGCCATCGCCCGGTCGACCTGCAACAGCCGGAGTCCGACCATGCGCAGTCCGCGCCGCTCGAACCGCGTGAGGATCTCGCCGGCCAGGCCGCGCTGCATCGCGTCCGGCTTCACCAGGATCAAGGTCCGTTCCACGTTCGCCCCTTTCGAGCCGGACTAGTTTGGTCGTGATTGCCCGGCGCGCGCGCCGATGGCCGGCGGACGCAAATACATCACGTCCACCAACGCCGGGTCACCGTACGCCCCATGCAGCCGCGCGAGTCGGATGAGGTCCGAGGCACGCCGTGCATGCTCTGTTTCTGGCACGTCAGTATCGCGGACACGGCCCGCAGCGTCGCGCGCCGTCCGTAATGCCTGGGACAGCTCTCCGCACCACAGCGCGGGCGCCGGTGCCAGGCGCACGCACTCCTCGGGCGTGTCGAGGCGCGGCAGGACGAGCGGCTCTGGTGGCCCGGCCTCCGGTGCGTCGCACGGGACATAGGCGGCCCAGGCGACGCCGCTGCGTCCCGCATCGTGCACTGCCACGGCAGGGATGCCCGGTACGAGGTGTGGGAACGCGTCCGCTTCGAGGCGGCCGATGCCCGCGAGCGGGATGCCGAGCGCGAGCGCCAGCCCCTGTGCGGTCGCGACACCTGTGCGCAATGCGGTGTATCCGCCAGGTCCGACGTTTACCGCAATCGCCTCGATGGCGTCTCGACTGACCCGGGCGTCGTCGAGCGCTGCTTCGATGCCGGCCAGCAGTTCTTTCGATGCCGTAGTTTCGAGCTGCCAGCGCCGTTCGGCGAGCACGCGCTCACCATCCAGCACGGCGGCGGCGAGCACGTTCGAAGCGGTATCGATGCCGAGTTCAACCATGGTGCACCCTCGGTAGGTATAGCGAGGGTCGCGTCTTCCGGCTAGGCCGGCTGAAAGAGTTCGATGGCGTTCCCTGAAGGATCGTTGACCAGGATCTGCTTGCCGCCCATGCCCGTGATGATGTCGCTGCGGAAGTGGCAGCCGCGCTCTCGAAGCTGACCGACCATCGCCTCGATGTCCTCCACATCGATTTGGAACCGATTCCACCCGCCGGGTGCGGGGGTGCTTCCATCGGGCATCGCCTGTCCGGCGCCACCGGCGCCGGGCTGATTGAGGTACAACCGCAAGTCCCCCCGAGACAGCGCTGCGAAGCCCGGTGCCGGGTGCATATCGACGCTGAAGCCCAGCATCTCGGTGTAGAACGGAATCGCCTCGTCGACGTCGGCCACGATGTATCGCACGCTCGCCATGTGATCACTCCTTCGTCAGGGGCGCGCTGCGCCCGGCTGGAAGAGCTCGATGGGATTTCCGGACGGGTCATCGAGGACGATCTGGGAGCCGCCCGGCCCCGTGACGACGTCGCTCCGGAACGTCACGCCGCCCGCGCGCAGGCGTTCGACCTCGGCCGCAATGTCTTCGACGACGAAATGGAGCCTGTTCCATCCGCCGGGGGCCGGCGTACGGCCGTCGGGCAGTTGCCGGCCGGCCGAGCTCAGCGGGCCGCTGATCAGGAGCCGCAGGTTGCCTCGACTCACGTCCGCGAACGCCGGCAGCGCCTGCGTCAGCACTGTGAACCCGAAGTGCGTGGTGTAGAAGCGGACCGCAGCCTCCACGTCATCCACGAGGTACCGGACGTGCACCGTTTCATCGGGCATCGGATGCCACCTCCTTGTTGTGAACATTGCTTGCCTGGACGAGAGGGAGCAGGAATCGCACCCGCTTTTCGATCTCGGACGCCGTACGGCGGAAGGCTGTTTGTGTCTCAGCTTCGACGGCCGGGTCCGCGATGCTCCAGTGGATGAGCGCCGGCTGTCCGGGGAACTCCGGGCAGACCTCACGCACGCGGTCGCAGAGCGAGATCACGTAGTCAAAGCGCTGGTGCGCGAACTCGTCCAGGTGCTTTGCGCGGCTGTTGCTCAGGTCAAACCCGTGCTCCCGCATCACGCGCACCGTCTCCGCGTAGACCTGCTTCGGGCGGCTTCCGGCGCTGTATGCCTCGACGACGTCCCCGCCGAGGCGGTTCGCGAACGCTTCGGCCATCTGCGACCGCGCGCTGTTCCCGGTGCACAGGAACAGGACGCGTGCTCGCTCGCCCGAACCCGCGCCCGTCCTGTCCTCGGACGCAACGAGGCGTAACGCCGGGTGGAGCGCCGCACCGGTTTCCGCGAGAGCCTCGCCGCACCGCCCGAGATCGAGGCTGTAGTACATATCGCGGCCATCCGCGGAGCTCCGCCGCATCGAGACGAGCGCTGCTCCGTGCAGCCGCCCGAGGTGATACGAGACGAGGCTCTGCCGTTGCCCGGTGAGCTTCGTGAGCTCGCCCACGCGCCGGTCGCTCCTCGCCAGCTCACCCAGCAGTCGCCAGCGGACAGGGTGCCCTGCCACCCTCACGAAGGTGGGCGCCGCGGAGTCGGTAGGCCTCGAGGCTACACGCATACCGGCGATGATACATCAATATGTTTTGATTGGATATCTCGAGGCAACGGCACCCGCGCGCTGTACCATCCGCCTATGCCCGTAAACGCGCGGTGGCACAACGAGCACCCGATGCCGCGCCCCGCCACGTTCGAGCAGCGCGCCCGGTGGCACCTCGAGCATCGCGAGCACTGCGCCTGCCGCCCGATCCCGGCGAAGCTTGCCGAGGAGATGCGGGAACGCGGACTGCTGTGTACCTGAGCCGCTACGCCTGCGTGTCCGTCCGTGCTCGATAGAGGTCATAGCGTGCCTGCTGGCGGAGCCAGAACAGCGCAGGTATTCCGAGCACACGTTCGAGCTGGATCGCCGTTTCGGCTGTGATCGCTTTCTTGCCTCGGATGATCTCGTTCACTGGCTTGAGCGGTCGTCCCATCGCGGCCGCTAAGGAGGTCTGGGTCATGCCTCGCACCTCGATCTCTTCACTCAGCAGCCCGCCAGGGTGGAATGCAACGTCAGATTCGACTTCTGCACGCTTTGGCTTCGATGTCATCCTGCTAGTCATGGTAGTCCACCACTTCCACCACTTCCACCACTTCCACCACTTCCACCACTGAGACCGTGCGGTCGTCCTCCACAACGAGGATCAGTCGCATCTGTCCGGTAAGCCGGACCGCGTGCTGACCGGCGCGCGAGCCAGTGAGCGGGTGGAAGTCGAGGGCGCGAATCAGATGCAAGTCTTCCACACGGTCGAGGTCTTTGATCTCATTCAACCGCTGGACGTAGCGCCGCCCGACGACCGGCCCCCACTCGCGAATAGACGCCGACAGTTGCTCAAAGCAGCGTTGAAGCCTCCGAGACCGAAAGAGGATCTCCAACACGATCTCCCGATAGGAGGATGGGGTGATAGGGTGAAAGGGTCAAGACGGCTGCCTACACCCGGTCTGCCAGCCCCGCCGCGAGTAGTCCATCCAACACCCGCTTGTACCGCTCGCCGGCCGCCACGACCGTGATCCGGCGCGCCGAGGCCTCCTCGGACACGGGCTCCAGGACGACGAGGACGTGCTCGAGCGGCAACGCCTCCAGGCCGCGCTCGGGCCATTCCACCAGCAAGACTCCTTCGGCAGCCTGCTGGTCGAGCGTCAGTTCCTCCACCTGCTCGACGCTGTCGAGGCGGTAGAGGTCGGCGTGGAACAGAGGCAGTGCACCGCTGTGCTGCGCGAGCAGTACGAACGTCGGGCTGCGCACGGGCTCCTCGACGCGCAGTCCGGCGCCGATGCCCTGCGCGAGCGTCGTCTTCCCCGCCCCGAGCGGCCCCTGCAGCAGCACGACGTCCCCCGCCCGGAGCAGGCGCGCGAGGCGACGGCCCAGCGCGCGCGTGCGTGCCGCACTGGTCGTCGTCACTACGACGCGGTTGGCTGTGTTCACGGCCGTCTCAAGCGCTGGGCCAGGACCCCGCGCGCAGCTGATCCCACCCCACGGACGGGGGCTGGTACGAACTGCCGTCCGCACGGCGGACGACGACCGTGTTCGTGTGCCCGCCCACGACGCGGCCGATGTGCGTGAGCGGGATCGACAGGGCATCCAGCGCCTCGGCGCGACCGACGAGGGCGAGCTCGTAGTCCTCCCCGCCGCCCAGGGCGAAGTCGCGCGCGCGGTCCTCCTCGAAGAGCGCGACCGCGCCGGGATCGAGCGGCAACGCTTCGAGGTCGATCTCGATGCCTACGCCGGAGCGCTCCGCGATGTGCCCGAGATCCTGCAGCAGGCCGTCCGAGATGTCGATGGCGCATGCCACCCCACCCACAATCGCCGCCTGGCCGAGCGCGACGCGCGCCAGCGGCCGTCGGTGCGCACGGACCAGCGCTTCGGCCGCCGGGTCATCCGTACGCGCGGCCTCGATCGCCGCAAGGCCGGCCGCGGCTGCGCCGGGCGTGCCGGAGACGGCCACCACATCGCCGATCTTCGCCGTGTCGCGTCGTAGTACGAGGGCGCGGTCGTTACGGTCGAGGCGGGCCGTCCCGAACGCCGTCACCGCGAACGCGGTAGCGCCGCCGCGCACGATATCGCCGCCCGCGACACGCACGTCGTGGATGCGGCAGGAGGCGGCCACACCGTCGACGAAGTGGTCCATGTCCTCGGTAGTAAAGGCCGGTCCGAGCACGGCGGCGATGAGCACGATCTGCGGGGCGGCGCCCATGGCGGCGAGGTCGGACACGTTGGTGGCGATGGCGCGCCAGCCGACGTCCTCCATCGACATCGTGTTGGCGCGCCAGTGGTTGCCTTCGGCCAGGACGTCCGTGGTCGCGACGACGGCGGGGCTGGCGGGCGTCCATGCAGCGGCGTCGTCGCCGGGCGGGATGAGGATGTCGTGCGCCGCCGCATCGCCGAGGCGTTCGATGATGCGCGCGATGAGCGCAAACTCCCCCTGAGGCACGCCATTCATGCGAGGAGTTTACGCGCCGGAGGGGCTACCGGAGCCAGTGCTGAGATCGATCTGCGCGACGGACGCCACCGCATCCTGGTCGTCGACGTTCATCACGGAGACGCCCTGTGTGCCACGGCCCTGCTGGCTGATGAGGTCGGCGCGCGTGCGCATCACGATGCCTTCGCGTGAGACGAGGATCACCTCGTGCTCCGCGTCCACGGCGCGGGCGACTGCCAGCGGCCCGCTGCGCTGCGTCACGCGGAACGTCACGACTCCCTGACCCCCACGTCCCTTGCGCGGATACTCGGACATCGGGGTGCGCTTGCCGACACCGCGCTCGGAGACCACGAGGATGTCTGTCGCGTCGCTTGCCATCACCAGCGCGATGACGCTCGCGTCGCCGGCCAGCCGCATGCCCCGCACACCACCCGAAGCGCGCGAGGCGACGCGCAACGTGCCCACCGCGAAGCGGATCGCCTGGCCGTTACTGCTCACGAGGATCGCGTCGTCCTCGTCGGTGGCGGCGCGGGCGGCGATGAGCTCGTCGCCGGGCGGCAGGTTCATCGCAATTAGTCCCGAGCGGCGCACCGAGGCAAACTCGGTCAGCCGCGTCCGCTTCACCTCGCCCTGTGCGGTGACGAGCACCATCGAGTCACGGTCGAAGTCGGCGATGGCGACTACAGTCGTCACGCGGTCCGCCGGGTCGAGCTCGACGAGGTTCACCACCGGCACCCCGCGCGCCTGGCGGCTGCCCTCGGGCACCTCGTAGCCACGCAGCGAGTAGACGCGCCCGCTCTGCGTGAACAGCAGCAGGGCGTCGTGGGTGTCGCACACAAGCAGGTGCCGTACCGCGTCCTCATCACGAGTGACCATGCCGGTGATGCCGCGCCCGCCGCGGCCCTGCGGCCGGTACGTCTCGAGTGGCACGCGCTTCATGTAGCCGCGGTCGGAGATGGTCACCACGATGCGCTGGTGAGGGACCAGGTCTTCCTCGGAGATGTCCTCCACCGGCTGCTCGAAGACCTGCGTGCGACGGTCGTCGCCGTACTTCTCCTTGAGCTGGGCGCAGTCGTCCTTGATCAAGCCGTCGATCTTCGAGGGGTTCGCCAGCAGGTCCTCGAGGTAGGCGATCTGCTCTTGCAGCTGGCGGTTCTCTTCCTCGATGCGCTGGCGTTCGAGAGCGGCCAGGCGGCGCAACTGCATGTCGAGGACGGCCTGCGCCTGGCGGTCGGATAGGTCGAAGGGCGCCGCCATCAGCGCGGTCTTAGCGGCGTCCGCGGAGGCCGACGCACGGATGGTGGCAATCACCTGGTCGAGCAGGTTGAGCGCCTTGAGCAGGCCTTCGAGGATGTGCGCGCGCTCGCGGGCCTTCTCGAGGTCGAACTCGCTGCGTCGCCGGATGACCACGCGGCGGTGGTCGATGAAGGCCTGGAGGGCCTCGCGCAGGGTGATCACCTGCGGCCGGCCCTCGACGAGCGCGAGCATGTTCACGTTGAACGTCGAGCGCAGGGCGCTGTGCTTGTACAACTGGTTGCGCACGGCGTGGTAACCGGCGGTGCGACCCAGCTCGATGACGATGCGCATGCCCTGGCGGTCGGACTCGTCGCGGAGGTCCGAGATGCCCTCGATGCGCTTGCCGCGCACGAGCTCGGCGATGCGCTCGATGAGCGTGGCCTTGTTCACCTGATAGGGCAGCTCGGTCACGATGATCTGCATCCGCCCGGCGCGCGACTCCTCGAGGTCCATGCGCGCCTGCATCGTGATACGGCCACGGCCGGTGGCGTACGCCTGCCGGATTTCTTCGCGGTTGAAGATCGCGCCGGCGGTCGGGAAGTCCGGGCCTTTCACGATCTGCATGAGCTGGTCGACAGTCGCATCCGGCTGGTCGAGGACGAGCGTGACCGCGTCGCAGAGTTCGCGCAGGTTGTGGGGCGGGATGTTCGTCGCCATTCCGACCGCGATACCGCTCGCGCCGTTGAGCAGCAGGTTCGGGATACGCGCCGGGAGCACGACCGGCTCCTGGATGGAGTCGTCGAAGTTCGGCTGGAAGTCGACGGTGTTGCGGTCGAGGTCGGCGAGCATTTCGGCGGCGATGGGAGCGAGGCGCGCCTCGGTGTAGCGCATCTGCGCGGGCGGGTCGCCGTCGATGGAGCCGAAGTTGCCCTGGCCGGTGACGAGCGGGTAGCGCAGCGTGAAGTCCTGCGCCATGCGCACGAGGGTGTCGTAGATCGAGGCGTCGCCATGGGGGTGGAACTTCCCCATCACCTCGCCGACGATGCGCGCCGTCTTCTTGAACGCCGAGTTGGGCCCGACCCCGAGCTCCTGCATCCCGAAGAGCACGCGCCGCTGTACGGGCTTGAGCCCGTCGCGCACGTCCGGCAGCGCCCGCGAGACGATGACAGACATCGCGTAGTCGAGGTACGAGCGCTCCATCTCGTCCTCGATGCGTCGCGGGCTAATACGCTCGGTGTTCTCCTGGACCACGGCGTCCCTCTTCGATGGCTGTCAGATCAGGGTCGAATTGCGACTGTGCGTGGGGAAGTTCGCACCAGCCTATTTTACCAGCGCGCGCCCGCTGGGACGAGCGTAGACCGGCGGTGCGAGACCGGTTCGCGAGGGTTGGGTGAGCGCCCTAGCGAAATCGGCACGCCTCGATGAACGCCTCGAAGAGCGGGCGTGGTGCGCCGCCCAGTTCGCTGCGTTCGGGGTGCCATTGGACGGAGAGCGCCCAGCGTTTCGAGGGGGCTTCGAGCGCTTCCACGATGCCGTCTTCGGTGGTCGCCGCGACGATGAGCCCGGGCGCGACGCGTTCCGGGGTGACGGCCTGATGGTGGCGTGAGTTCACGCGCAGGGGGCCGTCGCCGAGGACGGCCGCGAGGATGGTATCTGGCGTCATGGATACGTCGTGCCAGCCGGAGGCAATGCTGCCGTCCTCCGCGCGGCGGGCGCGGTGCGGCTCGCGCTCCTCGATGTGCTGCAGCAAGGAGCCGCCGTGCACCACGTTGAAGAGCTGATGGCCTCGGCAGATGCCGAGGACGGGCAGGTCGCGGGCGAGCGCGTCCTCGAGCAGGCTCGCCTCGAAGGCGTCGCGGTCGGCGTTCACCGTACCGAGGTGAGCGTGCGGCAGTTCGCCGTAACGGGCGGGGTCGACATCGACGCCACCGGTCAGGATGAGCCCCTCGTAAGCAGGCAACGGGCTGGCGGGAGTCCAATCGGAGAGGTCGGCCGCGATCGGCTGGCCACCGGCCGCCCGGACGCGGTCGACGTAGGCCTCCCAGCGTTCGCCGGTCACGTCCTCGGCGCGAGTAATCAGGATGCGCGGAGGCGTGCTCATCGAATGCTCCGCCAGACTCCCGCTTGAGCCCATATCGAGAACAGATGTTTCACGTGAAACATCCTGTGAGCGATTTCACATGCCACCGCCGACGACGAGACGGTTCTACAGCTCGTCCTCGTCGTCCTGGATCGGCTCGTCCTCATCGTCGTCGCCGAGGAGGCCGTCCACCTCGTCGTCGTCCTGGAGGACGTTGTCGTCCGAGAAGCCGCTCTCCTCGAACTCGTCTTCGTCGTCCCGGCGCGGTCGGGGCGTCCAGCCGCTGTCCTCCTCGCCGTCCTCGCTCAGGTCGACGGGCTCGGCCTGGTAACGCACGATCGACGACTTCGTGTACGCGCGCGGGAGCGAGCGTTTGCGTGCGGCCGTCGAGGGCGGCAGGAATGATGGCTGGTCGACCAGCGACGGGTCGCGGTACGTCTCGCGCACGTAGATCGTCGCCTCATCGTCGGTTACGCGGCGGATTACGGCCGCATAGCGGTTCCCGCCTTGAATCAGGCGGCGCAGCCGGAGGCCTGCCTTGGGCTCGATGTGACCGAGGACTGCGCCCGTTGCGGACTGGACGGAGACGCCTCGCGGCGTCGCGACAAGTTCGGCCGGGTCGCCGCCCGCGATGCGTCGCAGCGCCTGGGCGTTGACATCCTGCAGCGCGAACTCAGCCGACTTGCCCGATTCTTCGATGAGCGAGTGCGCGCGCACGGCCGCGGCAGGGGCGGCGGTCGCGCCGCGCCGAGCTGCCGTGCGGCGCCTGGGTTGCGCCTGGGCCTTCATCTCCTCGATGCGGGTGAGGTTGCGCCGGGCGATGGCGTTGGTGGCGTCCATCTCGAGAGTGCGCTGGTAGGCGGCCGCAGCCTCGTCGAGCTCTCCGAGCTCGGTCAGCGCCTTGCCGAGGCGGTTGGCCGCCTCGATGTCGTCCGGGAACTCCTCGAGCAGCGCGCGGTTCTCGGCCGCGGCGAGATCCCACCTGCGGTCGAGGGCGTAAGCGATTGCGGCCTCGGTGCGCTGCTTCTTACTGCGCTTCATGGTCTGGACCATCTCTGTGCCTGCTTCCTGGCTGTGGAAGCCACGCATTCTACAGCCTGAATATTCTCAGAACGTGTGTTCCCGGCAAAAGGTTTCCTGGATAGGGCCATAAGCGGGCAGATCGCGCCCGCTCGCGCCCGGACGGCCGCCCGCTGATGATCCCGCAGTACGCTGGTATGACCGCATGGGCGCCAGTGCGTTCTGGGGAGAATGGTCGGGGTGCGCAGATTTGAACTGCGGGCCTCGTCGTCCCGAACGACGCGCTCTACCAAGCTGAGCTACACCCCGGGAACGGCACGCCCTCGCGTCGAGCGAGGATGGTAGCACCGAGTCCGAGGATGTGTCGAGGAACGCGCTGTCTGCCCTCGAGTCGGGAGCCGGGATTACCCCGGGTGCACACGACCGACGGGTTGAGTATGATCGGCCACGGCGGGGGGGAAGGGCACCAGCATCGGTGATCCCGATTCGACCGGCTATCCCTCGCAGCCTCACCCTCGTCCTCCCTTTGCTTGCCCTCGTCGTGCTCGCTGCCTTCGCCTCGCGGGGACGGCCGCTTGGCGCCCAGTCCCTCGACCTGGGCGAGGAGAACTCCTGGATACGCATCCAGAACGTCGGATCGACGGCCGCGACCGTCGATCTCGCCTTTTACGATCTCACTGGTAGCAAGGTGGCCTCGGACGGTTGCCCGAGGGCGGACCAGTGCGGCCCAATCGAGCCCGGGTCCGGGTGGTCATTCTTCCAGCAGGGGTATGGCGGACTTCCGGACGGCTATCGGGGTTCGGCGTTCGTGAACGTCGACCAGCCGTTCGTCGCGCTGCTCGCGCGAGACGTGTTCAAGGGCGGCAAGTTCCAGATCGCGGGGGACACGCTCCGCCTCGGCCGTGGTACCTCAATGGCATATCTGCCCTTCGTGGAGAGCAATGACCAGCAGGTGTCGCGGATCTCGGTGCAGAACACGAGCGATAACGCCGAGGCGTGCGTCGAGATCCGGTACTGGGCGCAGGGCGCAAGCTCCGTGACCGCGGTCGACCCGCCGGGGCCGACCGCCGGCTGCCCGAACGGGGGCGAACTCGTGCCGCCACGAGGCACGCTGCTGCGTGATGAGCACAACCTCCCGGTGAGCGGCTTCGATGGGTCGGCGGTAGTGGTGACGTACGCCACGGGCAGCGGAACGGCGACAACTGGTCAGCGCCTCGCCGCCGTCGTCGACACGCGAGAGCGCAACGGCGCGGGCCTCGCGACGTCGCGCGGGGTCGCGACGGACGAACTGAGCAACGTTGTGGTGCTGCCGATGGTCGACCACAACGCGAGCGACCGCGGGAGCACATGGTCAACGCGGTTCCGCATCTTGAACAGCAAGCCCGGCATCGCGAACGAAGTCACGCTACGCTTTGACGGCGTGAACGCTGCCGGCGAGCGCATCGAGATCGAGCACACCGTGGTGGTCACGTCGTCGCTGACGTGCGACCAGCGCGTGCCGGGTGGCGGCGGTTGTCTCCCGGATGACCGCACGCTGTCGGAGTCGTTCCAGGGCACGGTGCGCATGCAGTCCACGGACCCGATCGCGGTGGTGGCGCAGCGGATGAACATGGACGGGTCGCTCGGAGACTATCGTGGCTTTACGACGGAAGAAGCCTCGCGCGAGGTCGTGATGCCGGTGCTGAACAAGAATTACGGCCCGTTCGGCGGCAGCGAGGGGTGGAACTCTTCGTTCCGGATCCTGACGTTCGACGGCTCGACGGCACACGTGCGCGTCGTCTACTACTCGACGGAGTTTCCGGGCGGCCTCGTGCGCGACGCGATCAGCGTCGACGGGACCGCGACGGTGCGGCAGTGGGAGGACGGTGCCCTGCCTGACGGGTGGGTGGGGAGCGCGATCATCATCTCCGACCAGCCTGTGGTGGCCGTGGTCAACCTCGAAACGGACGTGTTCGAGGGGGACCGGATCATGCTGTACAACAGCGTCAGCGTGAACTAGCGCCGGTCCGCCGCCGCCATGACGACGGACAGCTTTACCTGTGAGCGCTGCGGCACGACGTTCACACTGCCGGCGGCGACGCGTGCACGCTATCCGGGCTGGACGCCTCGGCTGTGCCAGCGCTGCCGGGCGGAAACGCGTGAGGGGCCGTCGCGATCGCCTTCGGCGAGCGGCCGGGGTCGTGGCTCAGGGCGACCGGCGCTGCTCACGACGGAGCAGGTGCTCGCCCGCTTCAGTGCCGGGCCCGACACGGGCGTGTTCACCGATGGCTCGTGCAGTGGCAACCCGGGGCCGGGTGGCTGGGGCGCGGTGCGCGTGGAGGGCGGCCGCGTCCTCGAAGAGCGGCACGGCAGCGACGCGCCGACGACGAACAACCGCATGGAATTCACGGCGATGATCGAAGGCCTCTCGATGGTGAGGACGGACGAGGACGTCGACGTGTATTCGGACAGCCGGCTGGTGGTCGAGACGCTCACCTCGTGGGCGGCGGGCTGGGAGCGCCGGGGGTGGAAGCGCAGCGGCGGCGAGGTGAAGAACCTCGACCTGGTGCAGCGAGCGTATGCGCTCGCGAGGGAGCGGCCTCGAGCGCGGATCCGCTGGATCCGGGCCCACGACGGCTCGCGCTGGAACGAGTACGCGGACGCACTGGCGACCGCCTACATGCGGGACGCGCCGTAGACGGCTTCCAAATCGGGGCGATTCCCTATTGGATACAGCGTGCTGCGTGGCAAGATCAGCATGTCCCTCTGGCGCGCCTCTACCGTCCTCGGAGGCGCACGTGCTCGTACTTATTACCGATGACGACCCTGTCATCCGCGACCTGATCTCGTGGACCCTGAGCAGCGAAGGCTTCGGCGTGGCGACGGCTGCGAACGGCGTCGAGGCGCTCGATCAACTCGAGCGCGCGCGGCCGGACGCCGTGGTGCTGGACCTCTCAATGCCGCTCATGGACGGCCGTGCGTTCGTGCGCGCCATGCGTGCTCGTGGGGAGGACGTGCCGGTGCTCCTCGTGTCCGGGAGCGATGTCGAACGGGCGGCCGATGAACTTGGCGTAGAGGCGGCGCTCGCCAAGCCGTTCGAGCTCTCGGAACTCGTGGACCGGGTGCGTGCCGTGAGCGGGGCGGCGACGGGGTAGGCCTCGATCGACGCCGCGACGGCGGGGCGCCTTCCTCGCGGGCGTCGAGGCGAGAGGATCCTGGCGAGAGACTGCTATGATCCGGTGGGAGTCATGCGATGGCAGTCCAGGGCACGATCTACGCGTTGAACGTCTCGCCCGGTGGGGTACCGAAGTGGCCGATCGACGAGGCGCACGTCACTGCGCATGGGATTAGCGGCGACCGGCAGCGCGACCTGCGTGTCCACGGTGGCCCGCGCCGCGCCCTCTGCCTCTATTCCCTCGACTTGATCGAGGCGCTGGCGGAGCAGGGACACCCCATCGAGGCAGGCAGCGCGGGCGAGAACGTCACGGTCAGCGGCATTCCGTGGGGGCGCATGTTGCCAGGCTCGCGCTTGCGGCTCGGGGAGGACGTACTCATCGAGATCACCGAGTACACCGCCCCATGCTCGAATGTCGCCTGGTGCTTCTTCGATGGCGACTTCAACCGCATGAACCACCGCGTATTGCCCGGCTGGAGCCGGGTGTACGCGAAGGTGCTGAGCGAGGGCGTACTGCACCCCGGCGACCCGATCGAACTGATCGAGGAGACCGCCGCCGACAGGGTGGCGCGCACACAACCGCCCGCTGTGCGCTGGACTCTGCCCGGGCGGTAGCGTAGCTCAGCGCGGATTGGCCAGAATTGGCCAGACTCCCTATGACATATCGCGTTCACTATGTGATATACATGAAACCAAGGGCGTTCGCCCTTCGGATTCAGGGGAGCTATCTCGCGCGCCTCGATAGCTCCTCTGAGTCCGTCGCCTCACCCTCAGGCCCCAGGATTGTGATTTGTAGATCGACCGGGCGGCGTCGATGCAGCAGGTCGCGCATGCGCAGGTCGAGGGCCCACATCGCCGCCACGCCGGTGATGCCAATCCAGAGCAACAGCAACAGGTGTGAGCCGATGGCGTATCCCGATGCCACATCGCGGTCCGCGCCCAGGAGGACCAGCGCCTCGGTCACGACTACCTCGTAAGGCCCTACGTTCCAGGGGGTGATGGGAATGGCGCCGGCGAGGTTCGCTGCGACCATCACGACGATCGTGTCGGCAAGGGACAAGTCGAGCCCGAACGCCTGACCCAGCAGCGCGTACACCGACAGCTCGGCCAGCCAACCGGCGATCGAAATCGCCACGGCGATAAGCGCCGCCTGCACGGTCCGGAGCGAGGCCATCCCCGCGAGGACCTCGGTAAAGCGACGCGCCACGAACAGGCGTGAGCGCTCGGGCAGCCAGCGCACCAGGCGGCTGTGCTCCAGACGCCACCCGTGCCCGAAACGGGCGGCGCCGACGCTCGCGACGAAGATCGTGACGACGAATAGGGTCAGTGCGACGAGCGTCGGACGCAGGGCCGGCGGGACGTCGAGGAACAGCAGGCCGGCCGACAGCAGGATCACGAACGTCACGCCATCGAGCAGGGACTCCACGAGCAGGACGCTGCTCGCCATCTCGGCGCGGGGGACGCTGAAGCGGCGGTTGGGAAGCTCGATGCGCAGGATGTCGCCGGCGCGCAGGGGCAGCAGCGCATTCGCGAGGTTGGACACCAGGAATACGCCAAACAGGTATTTCGTTGGGAGTTCCGTGCGGTGCCTGAGAAAGAAGCGCCAGCGGTAGGCGTGGATGGCTTTGGACAGCGTGAAGACGAGCAGGCCCGGGAGGACCCACCAGTAGTTGACGTGCGGCATGCGCTGAAACGCGCCGACGATGTCAACGCGCCAGAACAGGATCGCCAGCATCGCTGCGCCGAGCAGCAGTTGCAGCAGCAGGATCGGGCCGAACCGGCCGGAGAAGCGCAACGAAGCCTCCTTGCCCTCCTGCTCTCTACCATAACGACGCAGGGAGGGGAGCGCCGCCGGCTTCATCATGGCGTGCGCGGACGGTTTCGTCTCGCAGGGCGCAAGCGACGGCGTCAGAGCGCGGCCTGGTGATCGTCGCCGGCGGCCGAATAGCCGAAGCCGACGCCCGGTACCCGGACGCGTACCGTCTCGATGTAGCCCTTCGTGATGCCGGGGACGATCTGGCGCGAGGGACGGACGGCGGTGCAAAGGAAGAGCGTCCGGCCATCGTCGCCGCCGAGCGCGCAGGCGATGGCGAGCCGGTCGCCCCGCGTCGGGACGCGGTCGGTGACCTCGCCGCCTTCGAGGACGCGGATGAATTCGTGCGCGTAGATGGCGCCGACCCAGACGCCGCCCTCGGCGTCCAGGCAGATGCCGTCGGGGAGCGCGTCACCGAGGTCGGCCCAGGTGCGGTGGTTGGACAGCGAGCCGTCCTCGGCGATGTCGAAGGCAGCGAGGCGGTTGCCGTAGGTCTCGGCGACGATCAGGGTCTTGCCATCGGGCGTGATCACCATGCCGTTCGGCGTGAGCACGTCCTCGGCGACGATGCCTACCGAACCGTCGGGGTCGACGCGGGCGATCGAGGACGGGAAGGGCGTATCGGCGAGGCCGGCCTGCCGGAACTCCTCGACGCGCTCCGGGGGGAGCGGGCGCAGATGGTCGGGGCGCGGCGTGCCCGCTTCGCCACGTACGCCCATCGCTCCGATGTAGGCGCGGCCCTGGGCGTCGACGGCCATATCGTTGATCTCGGTGGGGATGAGCCAGGCGAGCTCGGAGACGGCGGTCAGCGTGCTGCCATCGAGGCGCATGAGACGGCGCTCGTTCATGTTGACGACGAGGAGCCTGCCATCGGGCAAGAAGCCGAGGCCCGAGGGCCGAAAGAAGCACTCGACGGCGACGGCGGGAGTGCCCTCGGCGTCCACGGTCATCACGCGGTGGCCGTGGATGTCGGAGAACCACAGCTTGCCGTCGTGCCAGCGGGGCCCTTCGGGGAACAGCAGGTCCTTGAGCAGCCGTTGGGGTTTCTGCTGTTTCTGGTCTCTTGCGGCCTTCGACGTCTTCACGATCTTCGCGTAGGTGTGCTTCTTGCGGCTGCGCGACATGGGGCGGGGACTCTCCTCGATGGCTGCGGGGTGGAGCGCCGTCACGCTAGTGTGCCGTGCGGCGCTCGTCAAACCAGGGGGGGAGCGAGGCACCGAGGGCCTTCACGATCCTCGATCGGTGGCGGCGGCTATGATCGGGGCATGGCTGACGACGAGGCGCGGGCGCTGCTCAGGCAGGCGATGGCGCAGCATTCGGCGGGGGAGATCGACGCGGCGCTGGCGACGGTGCGGCGGGCGCTCGAGCGGGACGAGCGGTACGGGGAGGCGTGGGCGTACCTCGGGAACACGCTGGTCACGCGCAAGCGGCAGTTCGCGGATGGCCTCGACGCGATGGAGCGCGCGGCGATGCTGTGTCCTCGGGACGCGGCGGTCTTCTACACGCTCGGGTGGTGTCGCGAGTTCGTGGCGAACGCGCTGGCGAAGCCGAAGCGCGGGCGCACGCACCAGCCGGTGACGCAGAGCGCGCCGGTGCTGTACGACGCGGCGCGGGCGGCGTTCTTGCGTGCGCTGCAGCTCGACCCGGAGGAGGGGATGCGAGGGGACATCGAGGACATGCTCGATGTGATCGCGAACGTGACCGGCGAGCCGTGGCGCGAAGGCGAGTAGGTGCCGTACCTCGCATTCGATGACGGGTTCCGGCTGTACTACGAGCGGCACGGCGACGGGCCGGCGGTGCTGTTCGCGCACGGCGCGGGCGGGAATAGCGCCTCGTGGTGGCAGCAGGTGCCGGCGTTCGCCGACCGCTATACCGTCGTCACGTTCGACCATCGTGCGTTCGGGCGTTCACGAGACGTCCGAGGTGGGCCGGGACGGGCGGCGTTCGCCTCGGACGCGGTTGCGTTGCTCGACCACCTCGAACTGGGGCGGGTGCACGTGGTGGCGCATTCGATGGGGGCGCGGACGGCGATGGGGCTGCTGCGGCAGGCGCCGGAGCGCATCGCCTCGCTGGCGTGCTCGGGCAGCAACGCGGGGTGCGTCGACGACCGGCTGCGGGCACGCAAGGCGGAGCTCGAGGCAAGCGGTTTCCTCGCGGGGTCGTTGCTGTCGCGGGCGCTGTCCTCGGACTTTGGCGAGCGGGAACCGGAGCTCGCGCTGCTGTACCGGCAGATCCGCAGCTTCAACCCGCCGCGTGCGCGCGACTTCCTCGCGCCGACCCCGGAGATGCGGAACTATCGAGGCTCGACGGCGGAGCGGCTCATCGACAGCGGGGTGCCGCTGCTGTGGATCGTCGGGGAGCACGACCGCGTGGTGCCGGCGGAGCTAGTCTGCATCTCGCATGAGCTGACGCCGCACTCGCGCTACGTAGAGGTCAGCGGGGCGGGACACTCGGCGTACTTCGAGCGCGCGGACGCGTGGAACGCGGCAGTGCGCACGTTCATCGATGCGGTGGAGGAGGGCCGGTGACGGCGGAGCCCGCTGACCTCGATGCGCTGCTCGAACTTGCGACGGGCGTCGCCTGCGAGGCGGGGGCGTTGCTGCTCGCGAGGCGCGACGAGTGGGTGCGCACGGCGCGCACGAAACTGACGCCGACGGACATGGTGAGCGACGCCGACCACGCCTCGGAGCGGCTGATCCGGGAACGGGTGCGGGCGCAGCGGCCGTATGACGCGTTTCTCGGCGAGGAGGGCGGGGCCGCCGAAGGCGGGTCGGGCGTGCGCTGGGTGGTCGACCCGCTGGATGGGACGACGAACTACCTCTACGGACTGCCGGCCTTCGCCGTATCGATCGCCGTGGAGGTGATGGGCACCGTGGGCGTGGGGGTGGTGTTCGACCCGTCGCGAGCGGAATTGTTCACGGCCATCGCCGGGCGGGGCGCACGGCTCAACGGCGCGCCGATCACGACGTCCGGCAAGGATGACCTCGGAACGGCGCTGGTGGCGACGGGGTTCGGGTACGACGCCGACTGGCGTGGGCAGCAGGGGCGCGTGGTGGCCTCGGTGCTGCCACGGGTGCGGGACATCCGGCGGAGCGGGTCGGCGGCGCTCGACCTGTGCGCGCTGGCGTGCGGGCGCGTCGATGCGTTCTACGAGCGCGGCGTCGGGTGGTGGGACATCGCGGCGGGCGGCCTGATCGTGCGCGAGGCGGGCGGGGTCGCGGAGGCGGTCGAGGGCGGGCCGCTGCGTGCGGGCTCGGTGCTGGCTGGACCAGGGAGGCTGTGCGAAGCGCTGCGGCCGGTGCTGCTCGAGGCTGAAGCGGCAGCAGGGATCGCGCCAGACCGCTAGCCTCGAAATGTTTTTTGTTGTTTTGTTTTTCTGCGATTCTCGAGGTCGACGGGTGGCGTGCGGTGTTCCCGGAGGGCGGTGTTGTTCGCTCGCGCTTCCACATGCTTCACAAGACGGACCGGACTGAACTCCGAGGTGATGGGATGGTTCGCGGGGTCAGCCCTCACCCCAGCCCTCTCCCCGGGGGAGAGGGGGACTTGGCCTTCGCGCTGCCGGTTACCTGGCAGTGTAGTGAGGCGTTTCTCGTAGTCCGAGGTGAGAACAGCGTCGTGGCGACGACGCGGGGGGTGGCACGATGTCATCGCCGATTGGCCGGCGGGTGGTGGTGGTCGGCAATACGTCGTCCGGGAAGAGCACGCTCGGCGAGCGGCTCGCGAGTCTCCTCGATGTGCCGTTCGTGGAGCTGGATGCGCTGTACTGGAAGCCGGACTGGCAGCCATCCACGGACGAGGAGTTCCTCGCACGCACTGCGGCAGCGACAACGGGCGACGGCTGGGTCGTGGCCGGGAACTATAGCAAGACGATGCCGGTGACCTGGCCGCGCGCGGATACCGTGATCTGGCTCGACCTGCCGCTGCCGGTCGTGCTGTGGCGCATCCTCGTACGCTCATGGCGGCGCTCGCGCAGCGGCGAGCTGCTGTGGGGTACGAACACGGAACGGTTCACGAAGCACCTCAAGCTGTGGGATACGGAGCAGTCGTTGCTCGCCTATGCGCTCACCGCGCACCGCAGGAAGCAGCGGCGGTACGTCGGCGCGATGGCCGACCCGCAGTGGGCGCATCTTCGCTTCGTACGGCTGCGCTCGGCGGGCGAGGTGGAGCAGTTCGTGCGCGACCTCGAGCGCGCGCTGGGGAGTCCTCGATGGAACTCCGGCTGAGCCAGGCGGTGCTGCGGCCGTGGCGGCGCGGCGACGAGCAGGCGCTCGCGCGGCACGCGGACAACCGCGCGATCTGGCGCAACCTGCGCGACCGCTTTTCCGCACCCGTACACCGACGCGGACGCGCGGGCGTGGATCGCGCACGCCTCGGGGCAGCGGCCGGTGACGCACTTCGCGATCGAGGTGGAAGGCGAGGCGGCGGGGAGCATCGGGCTCGAGCTCGGCGAGGACGTGGCGCGGCGGAGCGCGGAGATCGGCTACTGGCTGGGCGAGGCGCACTGGGGACGTGGCATCGCGACCGAGGCGGTGCGCACCGTCACGGCCTACGGCTTCGAGCAGCTCGACCTCGTGCGCATCTTCGCCAACGTCTTCGCGTGGAACCCCGCCTCGATGCGCGTGCTGGAGCAGGCGGGGTACGTCCTCGAAGGGCGGCTGCGGAGCGCGGTGACGAAGGACGGCGAGACGATCGACCAGCTCGCGTATGCCGTGGTGCGGGACGGGTGACGGCCGCGCGTGCATGCAACCGCGAGGTCAGTTATGAGCATGCGCGCTGACGTTCATCGACCGCGTTGAGGATCCTGCCTGGCGCGAAGTTCGTAGAGCGCCTCGTACATGACGCCTGGTCCGCGGCTCCGTCAACGGGGAGTGCTCTGCCGTTCGGCGCTGCCTCTCCCGTTGCGAATCGGTGCACCGACACGATGCAGGTGTGCGAAGATTTCGCGATAGGACTGCGTCACCGTCGTCTCGTGATACGGGATGCTTAGTTCATGGCAGAAATCGCGCACGATCGGCTGCACCCGGCGGAGCTGATTTCGAGGCAGTGTCGGGAACAGGTGATGCTCCACCTGGTAGTTCAGCCCCCCATACATGAAATCCTGGACCAAACCTCCCTTTCCAGCACATTGGGATCCTAAGCTTAGAATTCCACGTGGACAAGTTGTCG
>JADMIO011070263.1_pt1 | contig 69950 bp, 46 predicted proteins | sample 8958161 | NCBI WGS metagenome assembly JADMIO01 (sample SAMN16585339, study PRJNA669376) | soil metagenome | isolation source: Crop rotation soil | place: USA: Cullars Rotation, Alabama | collected 2011 | reverse complement strand
CGCGACAACTTGTCCACGTGGAATTCTAAGCTTAGGATCCCAATGTGCTGGAAAGAGCGCCGTTGCTTCCAAAGTCTGGCCAGGGTTCTCGCGAATCAGTTTGGCAGCCGCGAGCTGCCGCAATTCGTCATATACGAGTGGCAACAACTGTTCGGCAGCTTGGGATTCGCCGCGCTCGATCTGAGTCAGAATTTGCGTGACTTCGGACATGACTGAAGACCAAATAAGGCAAAACCGGCAGACACGCGCATTCAACCATCGTACTCTCAGCCTTTAATGGTCGTCATGTGAATTTTTCGTGCCTCTATTGATGTCGCAAATGTCACGGGGTTCTCTCCGGGCCGCATTTTCGCCACAGATCGACCATGGCAAACAGCGGATTGTGGCCCAGATAGTCGCGGCAGGGGATGCGGCGGCCCGTCGGCTTACGAAACAGCGATTCTTGATCGCCGAGTCGCGGATGATAGAACTCCCAAATCGTCCCGGTGCGTTGAAATTGTTTAGCGGTTGAGTCCAGCGCCGCTTCGAGGAGTTGCCGGGCAGCAGCGGCACGACCATATCGCGCACAACCTCGCGCCGCCCAATACGTCATGCAGTTCCAGGCCGGGCCGCGCCACATTCGCAGCTCAAATCTGGGATCGTTGAGCGCGACAGTCGTAATTGGATGTGGAGCACAAAATTCTTTGGAATTCAGCAAGTGCTCATCGATGACGCGGAGCGCTTGTTCTTTCGTTGCCGCCCCTGCAACCACCGGCCACATGCCCTCGAAAGCCAAATGTCGGGCGTCGGCGCGGCGAACCGTCCAGGCGTCGTAGAAGAATCCGGTCTCCGCGTCCCACAGCTCATTTTGGATCAGTTGCTGAAGCGCAAGGGCTTTATCGCGCCAAACATTCGCCGGCTGGCCTGACTTCTCGCTCCATCGCGCGGCGTGTTCATAGGCCAGAAAAAGATGGGAGCACGCATCGATACAGGCGGCCGGCCCCTCAGGTCGCAGCTGATACCGAATTCCTTCGTCCATGCCGCTTTCCCATGTGTCCTGAAGAATGTCGAGATAGTAAAAGCCGCCGTCCGGGGCGGAGCGTTTAGACTCGAACCAGCCGATCTGTCGCGTTAAGGCTGCAAGACATTCCGCTAGAAAGCTTGTGTCGCCTGTGACCTCGACATAAGCATCGGCGGACACCGGCCAGAGCGGCGGAAAGCTCTTGAAGTTTTTCCATGACGCTTTTCCGGCGGCGTCGAAATTGATTACGCCGGGTACGAGACCATCCGCCTGCTGTCCCGCGAGCTCATTGCGAATCTGGTTGCGAGCGTGAGTTGGCGCGGCCCGCACGGTATCGAGGCGCTCATGGGTGAGATCGAAGTGGCCAAACGCCTGCCCGCCCTGATAGCCCGGCCCGATATCTTCGAAGGAGTAGGGAAAATGTGCCTGCGGCGGATGAACGCTCCGTCCATGCAGCTCCGCCAAATAGAGCAGCATGGGCTGCCAGTTAGCTCTCCCCGGATCTTGGGCCTCGCGAACCAGTGCGTCGCGGAGCGCTTCGCCGTCCCTGGTGGCCGACAGGACACTCTTGGGAAGTGCAGCAGCATATGCCAATAAGCTGGGCGTGAACAAGCGACGTGAGAGACGCATCGATTTTCTCCGTCGGAGACGTCATTCTCTTGCGAATTGTATAGACAGGAGCCTGTTCAGAAATCAATGTCGTTCGATAAGCCGCTGGCAGCGAGGTCGGCGGATTGCCTGTGGCTGCTCGGACCTGCGACGGCGTTTTCTTTCGGCGGTAACCTTTATCCGGCTGCCTGGCCTTACGCTTTGCGCCGTCCGCACAGCTTGGCACGGCGCGGCGACCGCGCTACGACGCAAACTTTAGGTGACTTGCAGAACAGGGCCGAAAAGCCACATTTTCCTAAGCTATATTGGGCTGCCGACCCGCCTCGACGGCTATCGGGGGGTACGCTTTGGCGTCACCCAGTTTCGGGTTCCAAGGTTCAAGTTTCAGGTTAAAGCGGCGGCTAAATCAGCCGTGGCAACTTGAAACCTGAATTAGGGAACTTGAAACCATTTGCCCGCATCGTAACACGAGTCCGTCGAGGCCCGGCTCATGCTCATGCGTCACGTTCACCCGACCCTTCAATTCACCCACATGCTGCCGTACGGCGCCATTCTTCATGAGAATGGCGTGCAGTTCGTCGTCTATAGCCGAAGTGCGACGGCGATGCGGCTGCTCTTGTATGAAACGGTCGAGGACGCTGAACCCGAAGAAATTATTGAATTCAACCCGAGCAACGACCGCTGGGGCGATATTTGGAGCATCTTCGTCCCGGGCGTAAGCGTCGGTCAGCTTTATCATTTGCAAGCGGATGGCCCGCGCGACCCCGAGCACGGCCAATGGTTCGACGGCCAAGCTCGGCTGATCGATCCGTATGCCAAGGCTCTTGCGGGCAATTACCTGCCATCACCCGACGGAATTATCCGGCCACCCAAATGCGTCGTCATCGACGATTATTTCGATTGGGAAGGCGATCGCCATCTGCGACATAGCGTCAGCGAGACGATCATCTACGAGACACACGTCCGCGGCTTCACTCGCGATAAATCGAGCCGTGTTGAGCATCCCGGAAGCTATCTGGGCATCATCGACAAGATTCCGTATTTGAAATCGCTCGGCGTGACGGCTGTCGAGTTGATGCCCGTGCATGAGTACCCGATTAACGGCATTTTTGGCCAAACGCTCGAACGGCCCAACTACTGGGGCTACGACCCGATGGCCTTTTTTGCACCGCATCGAGGGTACAGCGTCGGCGAAGCTCCGGGCTCGCAGGTCACCGAATTCAAGCAGATGGTGAAAGCCCTGCACGCCGCCGGCATCGAGGTGATTCTTGACGTCGTGTTCAACCATACGTGCGAAGGCAACGAGCTCGGCCCGGTCATCTCGTTCAAAGGTCTGGAAAACCGCACCTATTACATGATGGGCAACGGCGGCAGCTACTACATGAATTTTTCGGGCTGCGGAAACACGGTGAACGGCAATCACCCCGTCGTCCGCGAGATGATCTTCCATTGCTTGCGACATTGGGTCCACAACTATCACGTGGACGGGTTCCGCTTTGATTTGGCGTCGATTCTCAGTCGCGACAGGCAAGGAAATCTCGTTCCGAACCCGCCGCTGATCGAAGTCATCGCCGAAGATCCGCTCTTAGCCGATACAAAGGTCATTGCGGAAGCTTGGGATGCCGCCGGCGCCTATCAGGTCGGCAGTTTTGGCGATCTCCGTTGGGCTGAGTGGAACGGGAGGTATCGCGATGACGTGCGTCGATTTTTGCGAGGTGATAAGGGCCTCATGGGCGCGTTCGTGACGCGACTGGCCGGATCCAGCGACCTCTATGAGCATGCCGGCCGGCCACCCTATTGCAGCATCAATTTCATCACCTCCCACGACGGCTTCACGATCAACGATCTGGTTTGCTTCAAGGAAAAACACAACGAAGCCAACGGCGAAGGCAATCGCGACGGCGACAACAACAACTACAGCGATAACTACGGCGTCGAAGGGCCGACAAAGCGACCGGAAATCGACAATCTTCGCGTTCGCCAGATCAAAAACTTCTTGGCTACGCTCATGTTGAGCCAGGGAGTTCCGATGATGGTGATGGGCGACGAGTGCCGCCGCACACAGAAAGGTAACAACAACGCCTATTGCCAGGACAACGAGATATCGTGGTTCGACTGGGATCTGGTTCAGCAAAACCAAGATCTCGTCCGATTTTGCTCCGCATTAATCAAATTCCGACGCTCGCAGCCGACGATTCGCCGCGAACATTTTCTCACGGGCAAACCGAAATTCGAAGGCGATTTGCCCGATGTGGCCTGGTTCAGCGCGCTCGGCACCGCTGTCGATTGGCACGGTGACGATGCGACGCTGATCGCGCATCTCAAGGCCGTCGAACCCGAGCACGATCCCGAAAACCTCTCCCGCGACGTACTGATTCTGGTTAACGCGACGCAGCAACCGCGCGAGTTTATTCTGCCTCCGGTTGCCAAAGGCACGCGCTGGCGACTGCTGCTCGATACGGCCGCCGCCCCCCCCTTCGACGTCTATCCCGACCTCGACGGTCCGCCACCCCCACGCTCACGACGTCTCACGCTTTCCTACCGCTCGATGTGTGTCTTCGTGGCGGATCAGGGAAGGAAGGCGGCAAAATAACTCAGCACATTAGAGAGTGAACCGCTGACTTCGCTGATGGCGCGAATTGCTGATCGAGCAAATTCGCGCCATTCGCGTTATCGGCGGTTAAGCATTTATTCCAGCGGCGGCAACACATCCGGCTCGATCTGGTAACCGTCGGCCAGAGCGTTGGTTTGATTGAACAGTCCGGCGATTGCCAAAATCTCGCCCAGCGTCTCGGTGTTGACGCCGAGCTTCTTCAAGGCCGCCGTGTGCGAGTTCACGCAGTAGGAACAGCCGTTCGTGGCTGATACGACGAGAGCAATAGTCTCCCGGGTCTTCGCATCGAGCCGGCTCGTTCGACCGGCCGCCTCTGGATGCATCAGTGTTTTGAGCTGCCGCCAAACAAGCTCGAGCTGATCGGGATAGCTAGCAAGCGCCCGCCAAAAGTTGGGAACAAAGTCGATGTTCTTCGTGCGTTTGATGTCGTCAAAAACTTCCCGAACTTTGCCACCTGCCGCGTTTTCCTCAACGAGCCGAACGGTCGCTGCTGGCATGGAAAATTCCTTTACAAACGCGTTGCCAATATCTAGCGATCTGCGGATTGAGCCGACAATTTGTCGTATCGCTCGTGAATACAGGAGCGGGCGAAATCACAGACCGCCCCAGCATGGATTGTAAACCGTCCGCGAAAAAATCACGACCGCAACCAGCCGCTAGCACAAACTGCAATTGACCGGCTACCGCCGGACGGGTAGCGTTCCCGCCGCATTGTAACGGTTCGTTATTTTCAACTGCCGATGCCAAAGCCCGAAATCGCAGTACTCGTTTCGTCGTTCGAGCGCCCCGGCCACTTGCGCCGCGTGCTCGCGTCGATTGCTGCGCAACGTGGCGTCGGCGGGGCTCTGGAGGTTGTGGTCACAGATGACGGCTCGCGCGACGAAACCCCGCAACTCGTCCGTCGCTTTGCCGCATCGGTTGGATTCCCTGTCCGGTTCACGACGCATCCGCACGACGGCTTTCAGCTTTCGCGCTGCCGCAACGAAGGCGTTCGCGCGAGCACCGCGCCCTATCTGCTGTTTCTGGACGGCGACTGCATACTGCCGCCCGATCATTTACGTGTTCATCTCGACCGTCGCCGCGCCGGTTACGCTATGGCCGGCTACTACATCTATCTCAGCCAAGAGATTTCCGAACAAATCAGCGACGACGACGTACGCGAAGCGCGCTATCTCAGCCACATCACCGCTTCGCAGCGAATGCAAATTGGCTGGCGGCACCTGCGGGCCTCGTACTATTCCTTGATTGGCGATCCGCGGCGGCCGAAGCTGCTTGGCGGCAATCTGGGTATCGCCCGCGCCGATTACGAACGCGTCAATGGTTACGACGAAAATTTTCAGGGCTGGGGCTGCGAGGACGACGACTTGCGACTACGACTGCGAGCCGGCGGCGTCAACGTCGCATCGATCGCCTGGTGGACGAACACCTATCATCTTTGGCATCCCAAAACACCTTCAGCGCCGGCCACCTGGCGTGCCGGCGCGAACGTAGACTACTTCGAACGGCCGTTGCGACTGACGCGCTGCCTCGCAGGAATCAACAAGCGACGTTTGCAGGATCTTCAAATTCGCATCGTCGGCCAGCGTCCGCCGAAAGATTTGATCGACAAGCTGCCGCTGTGGTGTCGCGTTGCTGCCGCATCCAATCATCGGTCGGCCACAACGCCCGAAATCGAAATCGCTTTCGCCGGCGGCAGCGGCCAATTTTCCGACGGCTGCAATTGCCGTCTTCTCGTCGTCCCCCGCGGCCAGACTGTCAGCGCCAACCTCGCCCGTGCCGCCAGCCTGATCTTCTCCGACACATCGATCCCCGGCGAAAAATCCGATCGCTGCTTCAAGCTCCGTGAGTTCGATACCACACTCCAGCGCCAACTCGGCTGCCTCTCCACTGCCATGCCCGCGGCACGTCTGATTGCCGCTTAATACACGCGAAACCGCGTTTCTCGGCTCATTGTTGGCTTTTGCCTTCTTAGCTAAGCTGCATTTTCCACTGTGACTGCTGATTTCTGACCTCTGAACTCGGTTTGCCCCCATGTCCGACCCGTACTTCCAATCCCTTTTTGCTGAACGCATCGGCGGCATCAACTACGGCAAAGGGACCGAAATCTATAAGTTCGAAAAAATCAAGCGCGCTAAGCGCAAGGCCCTCGCCGACTTTCCCAATCGTTCGCTGATCGACTTCGGTATCGGCGAAAATGACGCCATGGCGCCGGAATCCGTCCGCCGCAAAATGGCCGATGAGATCAGCCAGCCCGAAAACCGTGGTTACATGGACAACGGCAACACTCGCTTTAAAGAAGCGGCCGCCGCCTTCATGCAGCGCAATTTCGGCGTCAAGCTCGACCCCGCAACGCAGGTCAATCACTCCATCGGCAGCAAGCCTGCCCTCGCGATGCTCCCGGCCTGCTTCATCAACCCCGGCGATATCACATTGATGACCGTCCCCGGCTATCCCGTCGCTGGCACGCACACGCGCTACTATGGAGGCAGCGTCTTCCGCCTTCCACTCACGGCTGAAAACAACTTCTTCCCCGACTTCAAGTCCGTCAGTGGGGACATCTGGCAGCAAACCAAGCTGCTTGTGCTTAACTATCCCAACAGCCCCACCGGCAAGACCGCGACGCGCGAGCTCTACGAGCAAGTCGTCGCTCTCGCCAAACAGCATGAGTTCATCGTCATCCAGGATGCCGCTCACGCATTGCTTTCCTACGATCAGCCGCCGTCTAGCTTCCTCTCGGTCCCCGGGGCGATGGATGTCGGCGTCGAGGTTTATTCGTTGAGCAAAGGCTATGACATGATCGGCTGGCGCATCGGTTGGGTCTGCGGCCACGAGCGGATTGTGCGGGCCTTTGCCGACGTGAAAGACAACAGCGACAGCGGCCAATTCGGTGCCATCCAAAACGCCGCCGCGTTTGCACTCGACGACGACGATATCCCCCATCGCACGCGCACCAAATACAAACGTCGACTCGAGAAGCTCGTCGCCACGCTCAGCAAAGCCGGCTTTCAAGCCAAAATGCCGGGCGGCACCTACTTCCTTTACACCCCGGCCCCCAAAGGCCTCGCCGACGGCACCAAATTCGAAACCGCCGAAGCCGCCAGCCAATACTTCATTACGCAGCAATCAATCGTCACCGTTCCCTGGGACGACGCCGGCCCCTTCCTTCGCTTCAGCGTCACCTACGAAGCCGAAACCGAAGCTGCCGAAGATGCCCTGATGGCCGCAACGAAAGATCGGCTGTCACAGTGCCGGTTGGTTTTTTAGCTCGCGAAATTCGGCGGCTAGTGCGTGTCGCACGGACCAATAACGTGTCCGGCGCTGTTTTTCCGCACGAGTCCGACGGAACAGCTGCTACGTTTATCTGGAATGCGCTCTAAAGCCTTAAGCAGCGCCGATCATGTCAACGCACGAGCCGCATCTCGATTCACTGCCGCCAGAGACGAAATCGACACGTCAGTCGTGGCGCGACCTTGTTGACCGGCCGATGGTGCTGCTGGTCGTGCTCTTCTTCGTCACGGCTGCGCCCGGCTTACCACTGCTCTGGATTAGCCACAGGTTTTCGCTCGCCGGCAAGATCGTCGTGACGATTCTAAACTTGCTCTGGACGGCGCTCGTCCTCTGGGGCTTCTATCTGGTGATGGCCTGGTGCCTGCCCAGAATTTGGGAAAGCCTGCAAATGCTGATGAGCTGAAGCTTGCATTCAGAATTCATCATTCTGAGTTTTTTACCCTGCAGCCTTCAACTCGGCCAAGTGCTGCGCCGTGCCGACAAGGCGATCCCAATTGGCGACGATGTATTCCGGCGGCCCACCGATCTGAGCAACCGTTTGTGCCGCGAGCTCCGTTGGAACCATCTCGATCGCGTTCCAGGGACAGATCGTGAGCTCGTAAGGATTAGTCTTCTTCTGCGGAATGTGCACGCACACTTCGCAGCCCACGCACCGCTCGATATCGATCTCGCACCACGCTTGATTGCCCTTCACGGCGTGCTGCATCGTGATCATCGAGATGCAATCGACCGGACAAACCTCCAGGCACGATTCACAGCCCGTGCAGTTGTCCGCATTGATAATCGCCACCTCTTTCGGCAGCTTCTTTCGGGGTCCGGCTTTGGCCATATCAAACTCTTTTAGCCGGGGCCCTGTTTGGTCCCGGAATAATTGTCTTTTTAAACCTGCGCAGGACTATGTGATTTTTTTCACAAGCCTCCAAATTATACGCCGCCAGTTGAGAGCCGCCAATCGCGGTGCGTCGAAAGTAAATAGATCCAAGAAATCATAAAACCTCTGGATTATTGACCCGTCCCAGCCGGCAATTCCCGCCAATTGACGTGGTCACAATCGGGAAAGTGGGCTTTGGTCCTTGGAATACTTCTGATATTGTCCGCGCGCTCGGGGGCCTTCGAATCCATCTTCCGCCGAGCTCTTGCGCGCATGCATTGCAGTATTCTGCCCCAACTCGGAATCTTGCTGGCGATCGTCGGTTTGTTTCCTGGCTGCGCATCGATTATGAGCGGTCGTTACGCCGAAGTTGCGGTCGCCAGCAATCCGGCCGGCGCGCATGTCGCGATTCATGACGATGCGAACCAGGAAGTGGCGTCGTTCACATCACCGGGCGTCGCCAAACTCCGGCGCAACCGCAAGTATTTGATGCCGGCCCGTTACACGGCCACCATCGAGTCTCCCGGCTACCAAACGGCCAAGGTGCCTATCCACTCGACCGCAAACCCATGGATTCTGGCTAACGTCGTTCTCGGCGGCGTTCCTGGGCTCGTCGTCGATGGCGCCACCGGCGCCGTCTATCAACCCTCGCCTTCCAAGATTCAACAAGATCTGGCTGCGATCCCCGGTGCGCCGACCCTTCAACCACCGAATTCTTATCAAAATCAGCCAGCTACTTATCAAGGGCCGAGCAAGGCGCGTTAGCTGCTTCAAAAATGAAGCGCTGGTTTTTGCCGGGCCGCGCTAAACTTTGAAGTTTTTTCATTACGGCGTGCGTTGCTGTGGGATGTAAGTTGTTTTGAGTTAGCGAGTTCGGGATTTTGGATGCATGGGGTGTGCGCTCAAGTTAAGCGACGGGCTAAAGTCCAAAGTGCAAGTGGCTGAAGGGGCAGTCGCGGCTGTTTGGTGTCGTTAACCAACCTGATAAAAAGCAGGGCGCGCCGAAATGGCAGTCTATTTTAGACATTTGTACATGTGCAAATAGCAGGCCAATGTACTACAAAAAGCGCGCGCCCTGGATTTGATGAACTCTGGGCGGGTTGCCGCTTGCCGCTCTGATTGACGTGTCCGGCTTAATATTTGGGTCGGGATCAAATCGTGACACCGCGAAGTCGCGTGATAAGATGGCGGCCGGCAAAATCCTGGGGATGAGGTTGAATATGTTACGCGCCATTGTTGTGGTTCTGGCGACGTTGGTTATGGCCAGTGGGGGCCGATCGGCGCTGGGGGAAGGTCCGACTGTGGTGTTTTTGCAGGGTGGAAGGGATTCCGCATTGCCGGATGAAGCGCGCAGTTATCAGGGACTGCTGGCGCGAGAGTTGATTCGGCAGTCGCTGCTTTGTGCGGCGCGCGACGAATTGAGCTGCGGCACGATGGATTTGCATCTGGGCCAGTCATCGACCGCCGGAGCCAGGCAGCTTGACATTGTCGCGGTGCGGGGCTTGGATCGAATTGATGCGCCCGGCAGCGAATTGCAGATTCTGCGGGGGGAGCCGCCCACACAAGAGTTGGTCGCCGCGGCGGAGTTCAAGCCCAAAGCGGCCACCGATATCGTGGAGCTCGTGCGTTTGCTGGAATCGCGGTCGCGGGGAAGCTTTGTCAAGTTGTTGCAGCAAGCAGGTGTGGAAGGAAGCGCGCGACCATGGAACACGAAGAGCCAGCCGGACGAGGCGGCGCTTGCGGCGCTAGCTGAGATGAATCCGGTGACGCAGTTTCGTGCTGCCTGCAGCCTGCATTGGCAGATTGAAGAAAGCGGGCGCAGCCCCGCGCTTGTCGCGGCATTGGTCCGGGCGTATGCCAACCTGGGTGTCTTAACTCAATTGCATTGGGCCCCGGCGCATAACGTGTTTACCGCGAGGTCGTTGCTGTATGCCCAGCGGCTTGTGGCAGGCAAGCACGACAACACGCACGCGTATACTTCGCGAGCGTATGCGTTCGCGCTGGCAGGCCTGCATCAGGCGGCGATCGACGATTTAGACACGTTGGATCGATTGGCAGCGGAGAAAAAGGCAAAAACCGGCGAGCTACAGAAGATTTTGCGCAGCTACTGCTTCTTTCGCATCGACGAGTTGGATCCGGCACGTTGCGAGAAACAGAACGCGGAACTGGTGCATCTGCTGCGGCTATTGGCGCGGGAGCATGGCGGCAGCACGCGGCAAATGACCGAGGAGGCTCTGGCGATCTGCCAGCAGCTGCCGCATTGTTACCGAGCCCAGCAGAGTGTTGGCATCCGGGCCGGCGTTTCCCTGGGGCACGTTGTCACGTTTCAAGGAATGGCCAATACCTCGAAGACGCTGTATGCACGGCTGGCTGCGATAGCCGAGCTGCCTCAAGAAATAAAGGCCGAACTGACCAGGAAAGTACCTCCAGCGGCTGCTAAAGACGCGGAATCGAGTTTCGCGTATGAATTTGCGCGGCGGGCGAAAATATGCAGCTTGCTGGATGCGAGCGATGCGCCGGCGGGCAAGCAGGGCCAGCTCACCTGGGCGGTGCTGGGAAACATGCTTGCCGAACACTTGTTTGTGGAAACTTTTATTCGAGCCCGCTTCGAAGGTCGAATGCTGGGTATTGCGCCAGATCGATTTCTTGATCTGGCGAAGCCGATGTACGCTTCCCATGCATTGGCGCCGATTCTGGATACTTTTCGCGGGGATCGATTGGCTGCTCAGCAAGCACTCACAGCTGTAACGCAGCTCGATCTCGACACGTGGGAGATTCAGGCCGATCAATTGAACACGAACGCATTGCGGGATGCTGGAGTTGAGCTTCAGCGGCGGGTACAGCAAATTCGCTTCATGGGATTGCAGCATCTGGACTATACGGCGACAGACCTGATTCGCAGAAGTGGGCTGCTGACGGCCCCGCAGGCCAGCCAGGAAGCGGAGCGAGCTTTGGCGATCAGTCCTCATGCCCCGGCTGTTCGCAACAATTACGTCGTTCATCACTGGGCTAAAGTCGAGACGCAACTCGACGAGTGGTTGCGGGAGGCAGAAGCCGACGCCAGCCAGCAGGCGGCGATTGGGTTGCACTATCAGCGAGCGAAGGATTGGGATCGGGCGCTTCCGCATTTGAAGCGGGCGAAGGAGCTTTCGCCGGAAATTGCCTACATTCGGACGCTCGCGCAAGCTTACAAAAGCAACGGTCAAATCAACGAATGGCAGGCGACGCTGGAGGAGTTGTTGCAGCAGCCGGATTATGGTTTGGACCATGCCAATGTCCGTGTCGAGATAGCCGACTACTACATCAGTCGTCACGATTACGCGGCTGCTTTGCCGTTTGCGGCCGCAGCCGCGAGTACGGGGGCCGCCTGGGCGTTGATTGCAGCCGGACAGTGTTTTGAAGGCTTGCAGCGGTGGGACGAAGCGGAGGCGATGTATCGCACCGAGTCGCAGGGGTATGACGATTCCACTGGTTATGCTTCACGCGCCGGACGGGTCAGGGCAACGTTGAAGAAGCGAAACAGCTGGCGCGAGTTTCGTTAGCTGGCAAAGGCGGCACGAAAACTACGCCGCTGACGCGCTATTTCGTGCTGCGGGCGCTGGGAGATGAAAAACAGGCAATGGCGGCATTGGACGACGCTTATCGCAAGTCGCCAGACTTGGCGCATGGCCTGCATCTGGTCGTTTTGGCGGATGAACGAAACGATGTGGTTCGGCGCGATGCCGTATTGGCCGATCTGAAGAAAGTCGTAGACGCCGGAGCAACGAAGACGCCGCCGGCCGGTATCGCCGTGTTGGTGAATGCGTTTTCCGATGACCTGGCAGCAGGCGGCAAGGCGGAATTTGATGTGCCAGCGCTATTGGAGAAGCGACAGGGTGGTCCCGCGACGGATCTCAATTCGTTTGAGTATTTGCTTGGCAAATATCTGCGCTTGCATGGCAAGCGGGACGCCGCCGACGAGGTATGGCTAATGCGCATGAGCCGCAATCATATGTACCATTTTCATCGGACGTTGTGCGGCCTGGAATTGCTCAACGACGGTGTCGGTCCCGACAAATACAAGGCCGCCCTGCAGACGGTCATTGAAGCGGGGCAGCCTGTGGATGCTCCGCCGAAATAAATAGATGCTGCCAGGAGCTACCGGGAGCTTTTAAAAGGCCGCAACGGTTTTCAGTGGGAAGCTGCCGCCGGCTCGGCCAGGGCAAGCGGAAATTGTGCCGACAGCAGATCCACAATGTGCTGCACTCGGTCGCGCTCCGGTGGACGAAAGCGGTCAAACGGCTCGGCCATGAAATCGTCGCAAATACCGAGGAGGGACAGCGAGCATTTGGTGGCTTTAATGTGGCGCGACGCGTATTTGCCAATCGCATAGACTTGCTGAAACTCGTCGATGAGCTGGCGGAGCCGGTTCAGGCGGTCGGTTTGTCCAGATCTGGCAGCCTCGCAGCAAGCTACGAACAGCTGCGGAAAGACGTTCGCGCCGCCGGCGACACCGCCGTCGCCACCAAGTTGCATTGCCTCGGGAAGCATCGCTTCGGGCCCGATCATGATGGACCAATCGTGACGCAGAGTGCGCAGAGTCATGAGACGCTCAAAGTAGTCCAGATCGCCGCTGCTATCCTTGATGCCGATGATTCGCTCGATCGATGCCAGTCGCCGCAGGGTTTCGATCTCGAACCAGACCTTCGTGAGGCTGGGCATGTTGTAGAGCACGAGCGGCAGAGGCAACTCCTCGGCGATGCGCTGGACGTAGCCGGTTAATTCCGTTTGGCCTGCGGGAAAATAGTACGGCGTGGAAAGCACCACGGCCGCTGCGCCAGCATCGGCAGCGTGTCGCGCCAAGTTGACGGATTCAACAAATGCCGTGTCGGTAATTCCTACAAGCACTGGCACACGATTTTGAACCAGACGGCAAACGCGATCGATCAGTTCTCGCCGCAGACGATAGCTCAGGCTCGGCGCCTCGCCCGTTGTGCCCAGGAGAAAGATTCCACTGACTCCGCCGGCCAGAACATGCTCAATCAGCCGTTCCAATCCGGCGTTGTCCAGTTCGTCGCGCGCCTTCAGCGGCGTAACCAGCGGGGGAATGATTCCTGAAAATCGTCGTGTGGTTTGCATTCGGATTTCGTCAATAACAGTCTGAGATTTCGAACAACACGTACTGAGCCCCGAAACCTCATCGGACATCAGGAAGTTTGGCTGAATAGACCACCGCCCGGTGGCGGTTGTCGTCATAGGCAAAGTGCAGCCATTGGCGATCACGGCTGACGAAGCCATCGGGGTAGTTCAATCGACCAGTCGGCCCATCGCTCGACTGAGGGACGAGCACGCGCTGGTAGGGCCAGGTTTTCATGCCATCAAAGGTGATCCAGAGGTCTAGCGGACTGCGACGGGCTGGGTTTGGATTGTGCAGCATCGCGACGCATCCATCACCGAGGCTATAGAGCGTGAACTTGCTGCCGGGATTCGGAATATCGGTGCGTTTGGCCAATTTGTCCCAGGTCTTGCCGCCATCGCTCGAATCGGCCCGATAGAGCCAGCCGCCAAGCCGGTCGCCGCGGATTAGCATCGCGATGCGATTTTTGCCGAGTTCGACGATGTTGTTTTCAGCCCACCCGTGATAGGTGTTGTCGGGCGTGAGCCGAATGTCGCCGTGCTCGGTCCAGTTTGTGCCATCCCGGCTGATGATGACGCCGTTGCGAGGATTGCTGACGTAATGGCGAATTGTCTCGCGCCAAGGCTTGGTATCGTTAATCGGCGGCGGAGCATCGGCCGAGGGACCGTTGTAATGTTGAAACGGTGCGACGATTGTTCCGTCGCGGAGCATGATATGGTTGCGGACGAACGTGAACTGAGCCAAGCGGCCGTGCAGCGGGGTTGGCTGACTCCACGTGTGGCATGAATCGTCGCTGTGGATGTACCAGGAGCGCCAATCGGTGCCCCAGGTTTGGGCGTGCGTCGAAAAGAAGAGCGTCGAACGGCCACCGAGCACGATCAGTTCTGTGGGGCCTTGGCCAATCGTCGCACCGGAGCGGGGGAAGCCCAGGTTGACGGCCTCCAGCTTGCTCCACGATTTCCCTTGGTCCGTGCTGCGCGTCAGGCCGGTGTAGTTGTCCGGCGAGGGTTCAAAATCGCCGCCCGCCAAGAGAAACAAGGCCCAGGAACCGTCGGGCAATTCGCGCAGCGTCGTATCGCAAACCATGCTGTTGGGTTTGATGCCATCGTAGGCCACGGTCGTGCGATCGTGCATTGCATCAGCGGCGGCCTGGGCAGCGTATTTTTCATGCGGCTGAATCGAGGGTGGCACGCGTTTAGGGCCGCGGGCTTCGTTGATGAGCATCCGCGTTTTTGCGCCCGGCGTCATGAATTTGCCCGCGCGAATATCTTCTTCGCGGAAGCGGGCCATTAAGATTTGGGCCTCACGATGCCGGTTGAAGTCGTAGGCGACGTGAATGACGCCGTCCGGACCTTCAAAGCCATCGGGATACGTGACCTGCGCGCGGCCGTCGAGCAACAGGCCGCCGTACCACGACTTGCCGTCATCGTCGGAAAGAAAGGCCGTCATGTCGGACCGGCGATTCAAGCGCAAGTCGAGCGGCCCATTCTTGACGAGCAACAGTTTGCCCGACCGGAGGCGGCGAATGAAAAACCGCGCGCTGGGGTTGCTGATACCGGATGGTGTGGGATCGCTCCAAGTGCGGCCGCCGTCGGTCGAAAAGCTTTGGGCGATGTCTGAGCGGGTCCTGGCGAGCATCCATAGCCGGCCGTCGCGCAGCTCCACGAGCATGTGCTCGTCAAATTCGGACTCCGGGAAGACAACGCCTCCGCGCCGCGTCCAGGTCTGGCCTTGATCGGTGGACGCATAGACATTCGCCATGCGCATGGAATCCAGTTCGTGATGGCCATCTTTGAGACTGTCGGGGGCAATTCGCAGGCGGGGCCACAGCGAAACGGGAAGCAGCCAATCGCCGTTTTTCAGCACCGTCGGCTTGTTGAGCGTGCAGCCGTCGGCGAAGCGAAGCGGCGCTGACCAGGTAGGAGTTTCGTCGTCAGGATTGTCGCAGCGGGTGTACCAATCGCCGCAGCGACCATCGAAGTAGCCCACGCTTTGATCGAAGAACAACCAGAGCCGGCCCAGGGGATCGGTCCACAGATTGCCTACCAGCGCCCGGCGGGCAGGTACATTGGGCGGATCCGTCGGATCAATGACCAGCCGTGCTTTTGACCACGTCGCTCCGTCATCGTCGCTCGTGGCGAGCATGAAGAAGCCGTTGGGATTGTCGCCATTGCCGACCCAGCAAGCCCACAACCGTCCGCGCGGCGTGCGATCGATTCCGATGATCATATTGCCGGTTCGCAGGTCATCGGCATATTCGGGCCCCGGCTGCGTATTAAGCTGTGGAGGCTCGAGCCCGTAATCGACGGGGGCGGCGCTCGTCGGCGGAAGCCCCAACGCCACCAGGGTTACCGTCAACACACTGGCGAAAATGAAGCGATTCATGTGGACTCTTGTGCTAGATCCCAACGCACTAGCGCATTTCGATACTGTTCCCAAAAGCATTTCGCATTAACCGGTGCCATACAGCGATTGGGCGTGAATGTAGTGTTGCACGTCCTGGGAGAGATAGTCACAAGGATTTCCGCCGCCGCCGCGAAGAATTTCTCGGACTTTGGTCGAGCTGATTGGCGTCAGCTCTTCTGTGCTCGTCAAATAAAGGTGCGGCGGCTTCAGGTACCAGGTTACACGCGGGTCGAAGGGCCAGCCGGCGCGCTGCACCACAACGAACGGGATCATTCGCTCGACAAGTTCTCCGTTGACCCAATCGGGCAGCGTGTTGGCATTGTCCTGGCCGATGATTAGTGCGAATTCGTAGCGCCGCGCGAGCTCCGCATTGTCCAGCAATGTTTTCAGCACAAAAAATGTTTCGCCCGCCAGGCGATGGGCAATTTCATAGTCGAACACCTGGATGCGCCGATCAACCTGTGCGGCGAGGCGGCACATGGCAAGCCGGTGCTCGGCCAGCTCCATGGGCTTGTTGTGCATATGCTGGTAACAGGGCATCAGCCAGACTTCGTCGAATGCGCGACTCGTATTGAGAACGTGTTGGGCAGTATGAATGTGCCCGTTGGTGATGGGGTCGAATGCGCCGCCGAGCAAAGCAATCCTCAAGCGGCGTCCGATTTGATGATACTGCTCCGCTCGGCCGGTGATCTTGTCGAGCGTGGCATGCACGAGCTCGTCGACTTCCCAGCCCGTTTCGTTGACCAGCTGCAGCGCGCTGGCCAAGAGATCGCCCGCTTCTTCATGGAGTTTGGGCAAATCGGTATACCGCGAAAGGCTCATTGCCTGACGCAGAATATCGTCCACGCGTTCCGCCAGTGGTGTGCGTCCAAAGTGGCCGACAAACGTTTGATTGACCTGGGCCAGCAGCTGCTTCAGCTCTTCCATCGGTGCTCCAATATCCACCAACGTCAAAAATCCTTGGCTCTGCCGAACTGCAGGTCGGAGATTTTGGTGGCCATGTCATGGGCAGGCGTGAAGGCGAGCTCCAGAGTTGCGACGCGACTGACTCGGGCCGTCATGCCTGATACGTTCGACACCATTTTGCCAAAGGCGAAGCCGTTGAGCGGCCGTTTTTCCGTGTTTTGCCCCTCGATCACAGCGGTTGCGTCCAGCGGCAGAATGGCCGCTTTCCAGCCGGCGGGCCGCATAACGTTTGAGCCTACCAAGAGCCAGGCCGGAGTATCGGCCAACAGCGGCGAAGCGCCCATCGACATCGCATAGGCCGTCGAACCGGCCGCCGTTGAGACTAGGGCGCCATCGCAGACCACCTTTTCGAGTTTGACCTGACTGTTCACCGACACGCGGAGCCACGCGGTCTGGGCACTGCTGCGCTCGATCCAAGCATCATTGAAACTTAACACTTGTACTGGAGGCAACCCGCTGCGCAGGAACTCGATGTGAAGCATTGGCATGCGCCGCACAATCAATTCGCGGCATAATCCATCGCCTGGAGATAAGACGGAATCACGTTCATTCATCAGGAAACCGAGATGGCCGGCGTTCAGCCCAACCAAAGGCCGCCGCAGACGCCAATATCTCTGGATGGCTTCCAGCATCGTGCCATCGCCGCCGATGACCACCACCAGATCAGGATCGCGCTCGTCGATCGCATTCGCGAATCTAGCTTTAAGCTGCATGGCCGCTGCGTTTCGCTCATCGGCGAAGACCAGCAGCCGAGCATTGGTGGTGTCGATCTTCCCTTCCTGCTGCACGGGACTGAGCTTGAAGAGGTTGTAGCGGTCGATATATTCCCGCACCGGCGCGGGCAGCAGCGTGCTGCAATCTTCGTTCTCGTAGAGGCGGTGGCGGATATCAAGACTTGAACCGTGAAGCGGCGTGTCGACTATTTGAGAACGCGGAGGGCAGTCGGCGGGCTGTGGCGCCGCACCTGGAGCACAATAAACAGCAAACCGCAGGGAATTCCAGATTTGGGGGCCCTGCGCCCAGGTGCGCTGAATGATGGACTCGCCGCGCGCGCCGCCCCGCACTAACTCGGCGGACACTGCGTGCCAGACTTCGCAATCCGGTCCGGCAAATTTCTGATCCAAGCCAGCGCAAACGGTGAACGACGCATTTTCGAGATCAAAATGATCGACTGTCGTGCCGGCAATCGACTGAAAGGCGAGGTCAATCAGGGCTGCCCGCAAGGGGGACGCTGTGGCATTATGGCTGGCCTTATCCGGCCGGTAGCCGCTGGGGATCACGCGCACTTCATCAAAGTGCCGCGCTAGAGCCTGCGCGATTTGGACGTGATGCACACCCGGCGGATTAAAGCTGCCCGCGAAGAGACACAATCGTTTGACCATGGTTATCTGCGTGTGGCGGTTATCTGCGTGTGGCGGTTATCTGTGTGCGGCGATCGAAGCCAAGAAAGTGCGTCCAGATTAGCAGCGCGGCTCACGCGAGGCCAACACTTTTGCAGGAGCATCGGATAGCAAGAGTGGCAAGCACTTGCTTGTGAGCGTTGGCCGCGCAATAATCCAGGCCGAATTCACGCCACGACTTGCCATCCAGACGTTGGTGCACCGGTGCGAAGTCTCGATAACATTCTGCTGCTTACGGATAGTTACAAGGTCTCACATCACAAGCAGTATCCGCCTCACACGGAATCCGTTTATTCGTATTTCGAATCGCGTGGCGGTGATTTTCCCGAAACTGTTTTCTTTGGATTGCAATATTTGCTCGAGGAATATCTGGCGGGGGAAGTTGTAACTGCGGATAAAGTCGACGCAGCTGAACAGCTCTTCGCGCTCCACTTCGGCGACCGCTCTCTGTTTAATCGCGTCGGGTGGGAGCATATTCTGTCAGCCCATGGGGGCCGGCTGCCGATCCGCGTTCGCGCGGTGCCCGAAGGGTCCGTCATTCCCACCAGCAACGTCCTCATGACGATCGAGAACACCGACCCGAAGTGCTATTGGCTGACGAATTATCTGGAAACACTGCTGGTGCAGGTTTGGTATCCCTGCACAGTGGCGACGCAATCGCGAACTATGAAACAAGTGATCGCTGCGTTCTTGCGCGAAACGGGCGATCCGGCGCTGCTTCCGCTCAAGCTGCACGACTTTGGTTTTCGCGGTGTCTCGTCGGTGGAGACGGCGGCTCTCGGCGGGGCGGCCCACCTGATCAATTTTCAAGGGACCGACAATGTCGCTGGCATCGTGCTCGCGCGGGAGTATTACGGCGCGGCGATGCCCGGCTATTCAATCCCGGCGGCGGAGCATAGCACGCTCACATCGTGGGGCCGCGAGCACGAGACCGATGCCTACCGCAACATGCTGGAACAGTTTCCGTCCGGGTTCGTCGCTGTCGTCAGTGATTCGTACGACGTGATGAAAGCCTGCCGCGATATTTGGGGTCACGCCCTTAAAGCTGACATCTTGCGGCGGGACGGTACGCTCGTGGTTCGTCCCGATTCGGGAGATCCGCCGGCGATCGTCGTCCAGGTGCTCAACATTCTCGGTGAAGCGTTCGGTTTCCAGGTGAACAGCAAAGGCTATCGCGTTTTGGATTCGCATGTGCGAGTGATTCAAGGTGATGGCATCGACCGCAGTATGCTGACCAAAATTCTGGAGGCCATGCGGGCCAGCCACTGGTCCGCCGACAATATCGCCTTCGGTTCGGGCGGAGGTTTGCTGCAAAAGCTCAATCGCGACACCAGCCGCTATGCATTCAAGTGCTCATCGGCCACCGTCAGCGGCGCGGAGCGAGAAGTCTTTAAGCAGCCCGTGACCGATCAAGGCAAGCGCTCCAAGGCCGGACGGCTCAAGCTCGTTCGACAGAACGGCGGTTTTGCGACGGTCCGAGACAATCAGGGCGATTCTGGAGCGGATGTCCTCCGGGAAGTGTTTCTCAATGGCGAACTGCGGCAGCGCGAGTCTTGGGAAGAGGTCTGCCGTCGAGCCGCACTCTGAAAAATAAACGATTCTTTCAAGGAACAATTTTCATGTTCCTGGGGAGCACTTATGGAACCTGAAATCGTTGCTCAAGGCAAATTTTTGCGTCTGGTGAAAGCCGGTCGCTGGGAATATTGCGAGCGGACGCGGGCCAATGGAATTGTAGTAATCGTACCGTTGATTGATCCGGGTCAGGTGGTGTTTGTGGAGCAGTATCGGCCGCCGGTAAAGGCGAATTGCATTGAGTTTCCCGCGGGGTTGTCCGGCGATTTGGCCGAGGCCGCCAATGAGTCGTTGGCTACGGCGGCACGGCGCGAGCTTTTGGAGGAGACTGGCTTCGCAGCGGAAGAACTGCAATATGTTGGCCGTGCGGCTCCGACAGCCGGGCTAACATCCGAAGTCATGAGCTATTTTGTCGCCCGCGGATTAAGGCGAGTCGCGGCGGGCGGCGGTGTAGAACACGAAAAAATCACGACCCATGTGGTGCCATTGGCAGAAGTGCGGGCTTGGCTGCAAGAGCAAGACAAGCGGGCCATGATCTCGGCAATGGTTTACAGTGGGCTCTATTTGTCGGGCAACTGACTCACGATTTCCTTACTTTAAGACAGTGTCACTCATGTCCGAGGAATCGACGGATCATCGCATTGGCTTGTTCGACCTGGACGGCACACTTGCCAATTACGAAAAGGCAATGCGGTACTGGCTGGATTTGCTTAAGGCTCCCGGCGAGCTCGATTATCCGGTTCACTCCGGGGAGCCGAAGTATTATTACCAAAGACAATGCGTCATACGGCGGCAACCGGGTTTCTGGCTCGGCCTGGAGCCGATTGAGTTGGGCTTCGAGGTCCTCAACGTGGCCCAAGAAGTTGGATTTCGCAACTTCCATGCCTGCACGCGCGGCCCGAGCAACTGCTCCTCGGCCTGGAGCGAAAAATTCGACTGGGTTCAGGCCTATAAATCGTCAGGACGTCTGCCGCGAGACATGAAGATCACGATCACGGAAGACAAAGGGACCGTTTATGGCCGGTTTTTGTGCGATGATCACGTTCCTTATCTCCAGCGTTGGCTGGCACATCGCAAGCGGGGACTGGCCATCCTCGTAGCTCCGCCTGGAATCGAGGTCCCGCCGCGCTCGCTACATCCGCAAATCATTCAATATGACGGCAGCAATCGGGATGAGCTCAGGCACTGGCTGGCTAAAGCTTACGAGCGCAAGCCCGGTGAGCCGCTTTAGACCGCGCCATTCTCAGTTGGCGGGTTTGCTCGTGGCCTGCCACTTATCGAGCTTGTGCTGAATCAGTTCCGGTAATTGCACAACCGTTCCACCACGTGCGAAATAAAGTGCCAGAGCGCAAATGGTCAGATCAACAGCTTCCGCTGGCGTACCTTCATCCCCTTTTTTGTGCGCGCTAGCGAAAGCGCGCTCTTCAATCAGCAATTCGCGGCTTAATTCGCCCAGTTCTTCGACTGCGCTGGCGAGCAATTCGAAAATCGATCTATGCTGCTGATCCACCCGGACAAGGTCTTGTAATTGGAGCAACGCGCGATCGAACCTGTTGGATGGCGGTTGGTGCGCCTCAAATACTTGCTGCAATACCAATGCGAGACGTTCCTGCGGCGGCAACTCCGGAACCAGGATTGGTCGATAGCCGAGCTCCTCATATGCCGCCAGCAGCAGATCGCGGACGCGAAGTGACGCCTGGCGGTCCGATGTGCGACCGGTTGCCGCACGCTGATCAAAGCCGTTTAACGTGTCCAGAACAAAGACGGAGCCGTATCGGCCGGCCAACTCTCGGAGTTGCAGCAGAGGCGGCGTTTTCAGCCCGCGCAGCCGACAATAGGCGATGCTATCAACCTGGCAGCGGTCCAGAAACACGAGTCCCTCGGCCAATGTGGCCGATTGCTCCAACTCAATTTGCCTGGCCACGACGCGCTCTTGGAAATCTTGGGCATGCGATGTTCGCCAAGCGATTTGCTCTTGGACACCTCCCAATTCGGCGATTAGCTCGTCGATGACGGCGAGCGCAGCTTCGGGAATGGTGCGAAATCCACACCCGGCAAGAGCCGCCAGCAAAGTAGTCTTGCCCGAGCAGCTTCCGCCACTAATCGCCACCAATCTAGCCGACATTCGAATTCCCCTTCATGGAGCGCGGACAGCGACGTATGGCCGGCCATTTACTACGGCGCCATCAGCTTAGCGCGCAGCGCCTCGACGCGTGGAACAAACCAGCCAATCGACTGCCCCTCGACCAACGACCACGCTTCTTCAATGGCGTTTCTCGCGGCCTCTTTCCGTCCACTCTCTTGCAGTGACTGCGCGAAGAAATAGAGCGTTCTGGCTTGCAACACTTGCGATCCCAATTCCCGATATGTCGCTAAACTTTCCCGCAGCCTGGCTTCTGCCTCCTCCCAGCGGCGTTGCGCTATCAGCCCTTTCCCGATCCGCAGTAAGGTGTCCGCCTCGGCGCGCCGGTCTTTCAGTTCCTGGGCGATGAGCAAACCTTGCTGCTGCGCTTTCTCCGCCAACTGCCACTGCTGACGGTGCCGGTAACAGTCGCCCAAATAGCCCCAGCTTCGCCCCTCTCCGCGCCGGTCGCGCAGCTTTTGGCACAGCGCGAGGCTTTCTTGATGGCATTCCAGCGCCGCGGGCAAATCGCCGCAAAGACGCAGCACCACTCCCAGCCGCGCCAGCCCAGTTGCGAGCTTCGTGCCGTCCCCCGCTTCGCGCAGCAAGCGGACTGCGCGAGCGGCGGTGGCGTGGGATTCCTCCAAACGGTCCATCCAGCAATATACGCGGCTTAATTCACTCAGCGCCTCCCCGTGGTCGCGCGCGTTGCCTGTCTGTTCGAACAGAGTCAATGCTTCACAGTAGTTTTTCTCCGCTTCGTCAAATCGCATCAGATGCCGTTGCGCCCGGCCCGCTCCCTGGAGCAGCTTCGCGCGCCGCGCCGGCGCAACTTGCTGACCGGGCAGCGTCAGGGCCATCTGTATTACGCGAATCGCTTCCATCCAATGCCCGCGTACACGCCAAAAATCCTCCAGCGACTCGACAATCCGACCGAGGACTTCGGCATTCCCGGCCTGCTGCGCGATTTCCGCTGCCAGCAAGAAGTTCGTCAGCTCACTCTCTTGCAGATCGAGCACGTCTTGCGACGCGCCGCCTTCAGCCATCAGCTTTTGCAGCCTCGTGTTGAACTCGCACGCCAGGCAGGAGAGAGCGTTGGCAATTTGCAGCCTGACGGCGGGTGCATCGCTGGCCGGCAGGCGTTCCCAAGCAGCCTGCCGTATGAGTGCATGGGACTGGAAACGGTCGCCGGTTAAACGCCACAACGAAGCATCGACTAACTCCTCGGCGATCGTTATTCCGTCAGCCTGCGGCATTAAATATTTGAGCAACTCTGAGCTAATGCTGGCGGACAAGAACGAGGTCTTAATCAGCAGCTCTTGCGCCTCCTTCGAGAGAGGCTCAAACGACAGCGCAAAACTGGCCCCTAAGCTCTGCCGCCGCGCAGGGCGTGTCGGATCATTGATCATGACAGCCGAATTGATATTGGTAGCTACGCGCTGGGCGAGCGTTGACAGGGGCAGGCGGGCCGCTCGGGTAGCCAAAATTTCGATCGCCAGCGGCTGATCGCCCACGGCAGCGCAAAGCTGCTCGACCAATGGCTGATCGTGCGCCTGCAGCGTTCTGCCAGACGATTCGCACACGTCCTTGAAAAGTTGCAAAGCCACGCTTCGGGCCAGCTCGGTCACCGGCAAGACCGCGCCTTGCAAGCCCGCGGGCGTCTCGCGCGTCGTGACCAGGACGCGCTGTGGCGCCCGAATGAGGGCAATCCAGTTGAGATAGTCGGTGTCGTGTTTCAGCGTCTCGAAATTATCCAGCACCAGGAGCGCGGCACGTTTTGAGAGGTGTTCACGCACGCGCTGACTGCAAACCTTCAAGGACTCGTCTTCCAGCCGGTCACCGAAAAAAATAGCGCAACATTCTCGCAAGAACTCGTCAAAAGTGGGTTTTGACTCGCAGCTGATCCACACGACCCCGCCCGGCAGTTCGCCCGCCTCAACGGCCGCGTGCGAGGCCGCCAGCGCCAACGTCGTCTTCCCCATGCCGCCTTCGGATTTCAGAATCACGACGCCGCCGGCATGCAGCCGCAAGCGCAAGTCGACCAGCAACTTTTCGCGCCCCACAACATTTCGCGGCGCCGACGGCAAATTCGAGGGTGCGAGCGCTGCCTGCGACAGCGCCTGCGGCTGCTTGTCGTCATAAAGCAATTCGAAAATCGGCACGCGCCCAATTCCCTTCAGCTCTCGGTCGCCATGCGCGAATTGCCGTCCATGTTCTTTCAACGATTGACGAAGCAGCGTTGCCGCCACCTCCGATAAAACGATCTGCCCTCCGTTCGCCAGGCTCATCAGTCGGGCCGCATAATCCAATTCCTGACCGATATAACGTCCGGGCCGCTGTGGATCCTCTTCGGGCGAGCCAAAATGAATTCCGATTCGCATTCGTAACGGACCAAGCGGCGTAGCTATCGGTTCGAGCGCGTGGTTGCGCTGAATTTCAGCAGCAAAACGGGCCGCATCGACCACTTCTGAAAATCGCAGGACATAACTGTCTCCGACGATTTCGACCTCGGTTCCGCCATGAGAGGCCACAATTGCCGAGGTTCGTTCCCGGTGCGGGTGCAGTATGCCAGTCGCATACGCGTGGTTCTTATCCGCGAGCGACTCGGCAGGAAGCAGCGACTTGATCTTCGTCGAATCGACGAGGTCAGTAAAAACGATTGCAAATGGCTGGCTGGCCATAGATAACGCGGCTCCCGAATCGCCCCGAGCAGTTGCCCCGACTAGCCATCCAGCATAGCGATCTCGCGAACGCGATGCGCAGGGCACTCACCACATTGGCCCGCTAAGCCGTGCATCGGCAGTTAAGCTCTGACAATAGTGCTTGTCAGTGTAACTGCTGCTATCTTGTCACCAAGAATGTTGTCCTCACCAATTTTTGTCAACTTCGCTTATGACAGAGCCAAGGCAGCTTATTCCCTGTGCGCTGGTCACCGGTGGCGGACGAGGAATTGGCCGAGCGATCAGTTTGAGGCTTGCGCGAGCGACGCCTGTTCTCGCCGTGGGCCGAACGCAGGCAGATTTAGACAGTACGGCGCAAGAAGCTGCCCAGGCGGGACATGATATCGAGCTCTGTGGAGGAAATATCGCGGATGCGGCCGTCGCCGAACGGGCTGTTTTGGTTGCCGAATCACGCGGTTGGTGGGTGCAACATCTTGTCTGCAACGCGGGGATGGGAAAATCAGGTCCCACCGAGTCGTTCGATCCTAACTTGTGGCGCCGAATTTTTGACGTGAACGTCCATGGCACTTTCTATTTCATTCAGGCCTGCTTGCCACAGATGCTGAATCATGGAGTCGGGTCGATTACGATCGTCAGCAGCCTGGCCGGTATTCAGGGCGTTGCGTTCGACTGTGCTTACACGGCGAGCAAGCATGCGCTTGTAGGCCTCGGCCGCTGCCTGGCCAAAGAGTACAGCAAACGCGGTGTGCTGGTTGCCACTCTTTGTCCGAGCTTCGTCGACAGCGAGATGACGGATCGCACGATCAGCAGCATGATGAAGCGGCGAGGACTAACGCAAGCCGAGGCGCGCCAACGTCTGGCGGACAAAACGCCGGCTAAGCGGATTGTTCCAGCCGAGGAGATAGCAGAAGCCGTTGCCCATATTGCCAGCGGCAATTCTGATGCAGCCCGAGAGTTGGCGAGTCGTGGTGGATATCCACTCATTCTTGACTGAGGCGGCAATTGGCAATTCCAGACGACAAAAGAGATCATCCCATGCTGAAGACGAAGATGGACCATATCGTGCAGTGGATCCGCAGCACGACAGACGTAGCCAGTGGCCGCGGCGCTCTCGTCCCGGTCAGTGGAGGTTCAGACAGCGCGCTTTGCTTCTGGTTATGCATTCAGGCGCTTTCAACGAGTCGTGTTCGCGGTATTTATTTCGGCCGCGACCTTCGCTGCCGCGATTGGTTCGAAGCACAAGGTAAGGTAGAGACCATTCCAGAATTGGGCGAGCAGTCCGATCCAGAACTGTCGCGTTGGACGCGGGCGCTGCGCAAGGCGCGAGAATTTCGCGGCTGGCTGGTCGGTTCACGCAATCGAACCGAGGAAACGCTGGGGACCTATAGCCTCGCAAGCCGCCTGAGCACGTACCTGCCTCTCGCGTCGCTATGGAAATCGGAAGTGATGGAATTGGCAGAGTTTGTGGGTGTGCCCCAATCCATTTTGCAATCCAGCACGATGGCGGACCCGGCATGCGGGCGGCCGGCAGCAATGGCTGCGATTCCGTTTCATCTGGTGGACGTCTTTTTGCGCGTCAAGGTTGGAGAATTGTCCGAACAAGAGTTGGGGCAGTTATCTGCGGGTCAAATCGACTATCTCGCGAGTCTGTACGCCCGCAACTCGTTTAAGGCCGCGTTGCCTTTGCGGCCAGCCGCGTTGGCTCGCTGAAAAGCAGCGAACGCTCTCGCCAAGGGGCAAAATCGTTATCTTTCAAACACGCGTTTTGAGGCCCGGAACGACGCTTTTCACGGCGTCAGGATTGCGCTGCTATCTCATTTTATTGTCCTATTACGGGGCATCGGTCGGTTAAGGAATCGCGCAGAAGGAAACGGCGGCGGCGCGGATATTTAGTGGCGGCGATCTGTGTTTTTCGTAGCTCCCTGAATCCCCGCGCATAGTTTTCTTAAAAATCGCCAATGGCTAGTTGAGTTTGCAAATTGAATGCGTAATAAATCAACTCCACTAGGAAGCGAGAGAAACCTGGCCATGCCAACCGACGAGTGCTCGGCACTAAAACGGAATCAGGTCCCTAAGTTAGACCAGACGCAGACGCAGTCTTTGGGCGACCAGAAAATTCGAACGAGTGAAAGCAAGCTGCCGAATCAGCCGCCGGTGCCGACACCGGGCTATCAGTTGTCTTCCCGAATCGGCAAAGGGGCCTATGGCGAGGTCTGGCGCGGCAGCGATGCGACGACAAACCGCAACGTAGCCATCAAATTCTATGCACATCGCCAGTCCGCCGATTTGACGGTAGTGGTCAGCGAAGTGGAAAAGCTCGGCTTGCTCGCTGACAACCGATCGATCGTTCAAATTTTGCGTTTTGAAAAGAACGGCGAGCGGCCTTACTACGTGATGGAGTATTTCGAGAACGGCTCGCTCGCCGATTGGGTGAATAAAGCCGGCTGCCCTCCCGTGGAAACAACCGTCGAGATTTTGCAGCAAATCGCGCAATCCCTGGTTCACGCGCACGCTAAAAAGGTCATCCATTGCGATTTGAAGCCGGCCAATGTCTTACTCGATCAGGATTGGCGGCCGTGTCTGGCGGATTTCGGTCAGGCACGACTCTCGTCCGACCATGCACCGGCACTCGGCACCTTCTTTTATATGGCTCCGGAACAAGCCGATCTGCAAGCAAACCCCGATCCACGCTGGGACGTTTACGGACTCGGCGCAATCGCTTACTTCCTGCTGGTCGGGCAACCGCCTCAAGCGAGCCAAGAGTTGATCGATACGCTGGACTCCTCTTCGGGACTCGTGGAGCGATTGGAGCGCTATCGCGCTGCGTTGCAGCAAGCTCCCCCAGCATCGGCTCATCGGCGTATTCGGGGCGTGGACAGTGTCCTGGCGGGAATCATTGACCGCTGCTTAGAGTGCGACCCGGCTCGGCGCTATCCGACCGTGAAGCAGGTGGTTGACTCGCTCGCCGCCCGCGGCCGCGCCAAGCGTCGCAACAACTCATTGGCATTGGCGGTCCTGGCGCCTCTGTTGCTGCTGGCCCTAACAGCCGGAATCCGCTGGTATTTCAACTTTAAAGCAATCGATAATGTTCGGTCGGAATACCTGCAGTGGGCCTTAAAAAACAATTCATTCGCAGCCGACGTTGCGGCAGCCAACGCCAGCACGCAGATCCTTCGGCTCATGGATGCAGCCAAGGACGAAGCTGAGCACCCGGCTTTCTTACCACTCTTTCGCCGCGCGATTGGCCCCCCGGACCCCGAAACCAGCGATGTAAACCTGCCTTCAGCAGAAGTGCAGTTATCGGGTGACGCTCGAGAGCAGTTGGTCAGCCACCTTCGAGCGCGCTTCGACCAGCTGAAGCGACACGAGGAACCCGGCCGCGGGACTCCACACGTCACGAAAATGCGCGTCACGGGTCCGGATGGCGTCGCATTTGCCGAGGAAAATGGCGCCGGCCCGCGAACGCATGAGACCGGATATCCGCCGGATTTGACAATTGGCCATCCTCAACTATTGCCCGCATTTTTAGACGACAGCGGACCGCATTGGCTTAAGAAAATCTCGGTTCCTATTATCTCTACGGTGAATAAAAAAGAAACGGGCGCGGTCGAATTCACATTGAATGTCAGCGAGCTTGGATCATTCGGCGCCGCAGATGGACAGCTGAGCGATCAGGCTGCGGTCAATCGCAGTATTGTGGTCCTCGCCGACGCGAAAGGAAAAATCCTGCATCATCCGGCGTTTGACGGACCCCACGCCGCGATTCTTTCCAACGCAGCGCGCCGTACGCCATTTATCGTTCCCGTCGACCAACTGCACGACGGCGTTATTGACAATTTCAGAGATCCGGTCGGCGAGAATGAGGCCGCCAAGGACTACCGACATCGCTGGGTCGCCGCGGTGCGCAAAGTTAACTTTCCGGAGGAAATTTCAGCCAATTCGGACGATGCCATTTATGTCATTGTTCAATCGGACTATCGCGCCATCGTCCAGCCGGCAGGCACGCTTTGGACAACATTCACGTTAAATATGGGTGTCGTCAGTCTGGCTGCATTGCTGTGCCTGGCAGGTCTTGTCGTTGGCCTGCTGTGTTTTGAGCGCCAGCCTCAGGCCTACGCAGGCCGCTGACAAAATCGATTGCCATGCCCACCCTCATTGCTCAAGGTCCGCAACCCCGCGATCGCTGGTCCCAAGCTCTGATTGCCGGCGAGAAACAACTGGTGGGCCGAGAAACAGGCTGGCAAACGCCGTGGGACCGGGAGATTTCTCGAAGACACGTGGAAGTTCTGCTCCGCGATGGAAAACTCGAAGTTGTCGCGCTGCGCGGAGCAAAGAACCCGGTTTTTTTTAAAGGTGAAACGAACGATTCGTTCACTATCGCTCCGGGCGAATACTTTATCGTCGGTTCGACGACTTTTTCCTTGATGGATGACCAATTGGCGATGACCTGCCAATTGCCCACTCCGCAGCATGAGCGAAAATTCGCCTCGGAGGAGCTCCGGCGACAGCCGTTCCGCGACCCGCAGCGCCGCCTGGATCAGCTCGAGCAATTGCCGAACACGGTGGAGAACGCCACTTCCGATTATGAATTGCGAACGCGCCTCCTGAATCTGGTTATGGCCGGCGTCGGCGGCGCGCTGGCGGCCGCGATTGTCAGAGTCAAGGTCAAGATCAAGCCTGAGACAGACCTCGATGCGACGGATTTTTCGAGTATTACGGAGGTTCTTAATTCGGAGCTGCACGGCAAATACGCGTCAGGGTTTCCCATCAGCGCGAAGCTGGTTTTCGATACCTTTCGTTCGGGCGCGAGCGGCTACTATGTTTGGTCGGGAAAACTGGCCGGTATAGGATCGACGACATTTACAGGCGATTATACCCTTGCTCCCGACGTCGATTGGGCTTTCTGCGTGCCCTGGTCGGCCCGAGGCTCCGATCAGTGGGCTTTATATGTCGCCGGCCAATTCAACCCACAAGAGCAGACGACCGAAAAGGAAGACTTGGAAACGATCGGTGATGACCTGAAGTTCGCGCAGATTCTCGTTCATTTCGCCTCCACGTTGCTCGATCTTCAGCGGTTAAAAGTCCTTCAGGTTCAGCTGGACCGGTTCTTTTCTCCGCGCGTGCGCCGATTATTGCAACAGGCTGCAGATCAGGGCGGGCTCAATGAAATGCTAGCGCCCTCGGAGCAATCGGTTACCGTCATGCTGTGTGATCTGCGGGGATTTTCGGCCGAGGTTGAAAGCGCCGGCTTCGATCGACCGCAGGGCGTGCGAAATCCGTCCATCGTGACCTCGAAAGAGAACGATGAACATCCCGAACAGGAGGATCCGCTCCACCGGATGTTTAACCGGGTTAGCCGGTCGCTCGAGATCATGACGACGGCAATCATTGACAACGATGGTGTCGTCAGCGATTTTCAAGGCGACAATGCGATGGGCTTTTGGGGCTGGCCGGCGCTGGAAGGCGCATTGGAAGGCCATGCCGTTTTGCGGGCTTGCGAAGCTGCCCTATCGATCCGCGCCAAGATGGGACTGCCCGGCCGAGAGCGAGGACGCGAAGATACGACATTTTCGGCCGGCGTGGGCATCGCAAGCGGAAACGCACTGGCTGGAATTATCGGCACAGTGGCCCAAGGCAAGATCGGCGTTTTTGGACCGGTGGTCAATCGCGCGGCACGTCTGGAAACCTTGACCAAGCAGCTTAAAGCCCCCGTCATCATTGACGATACGACAGCCCGCACTGTGATCGAGCACAATCAGCAGCGCCTAGCGCAACAGCGGCCCTTGGAAATGCGCGTGCGCCGTCTCGGAAAATTTCGCCTCGTCGGCTTTAGGAAGGCCGTCGAAGTATATGAACTGCTGCCGGCGGAGTCGGACGGTGAGCTATCTGACGCAGAGCTGTCTTGTTTTGCGGCTGCCCTTTCGCAGCTCGAAGGAGGGGAGTGGCGACAAGCCAAGGGCGGCTTCAGCGAGTTGGTAAGGCGGGACGCCGTTGCGGGCTATTTTTTCAGCATGATTATTCAGCACAATGATACTCCGCCCGATGGCTGGGACGGGATCGTGCGACTCGATCGCAAATGACCCCGATCCTCACGAATTCGATGGTGAGTTTTCGAGCCAGTTCCAGCCAAACCACGGTTTTATTGATCCGGAGCGCCTTAGGGAACGAGTGGTTGCGGGTTGGCAACATGGCCGGCTGGACGTTGCCCGCTCCCCGGACGGTTCACATCGCCGAGTTCGCTTCGCGCGCGCTCGACAAGGGCCGTCAATCGCTCGACGATATCGGGGCGCCGAGCAGAAATCTCCTCTGTCTCGCCGACGTCGGTTCGTACGTTAAAAAGGGCCAGCGCTGAGGGTGCGGTGCGACGATTGTTTGCCACGAACTTCTCCGCTAGTGGCAAATACAACTTCCAGGGGCCTGACCGCACGGCCTGAAGCTGCTCCATGCGATAGAACATGTAGCCGGGCTCATCCCACGGAGAAACCGCATTCGCCTCTCCGAAAAGGATCGGCCGAATATCATGGCCGTCGATCGGTCGTGAAGGAATTTCTGCGTTGGCGAGACGCGCAAAAGTTGGCAGCAAATCGATGGTACTCACGACCTCGTTGCAGACGCGCCCCGCCGGTATTCGTCCCGGAAATCGCATTACGCAGGGCATTCGCATGGCGCCTTCGGATGTGTCGTAGCCCCAACCACGATAGGGCTGACAACTTCCTTGCGGCGGGTTGCGCTGAACGGCGCCATTGTCAGAGGTCCAGATCACAAGCGTGTTGTCTGCCAGCTTGAGCCGCTGCAATGCAGCCATCACTTCACCAGCCGACCAATCGAGCTCTTCCACCGCGTCGCCATAGTCGCCGTTAGCGCTTTTTCCGCGAAAGGCCGGGCTGGAAAAAGGATGGGGAGTTGAGCCGGGCATGGTATGGGGAATGTAAACGAACAGGGGTCGATCCTGATTCTGTTCGATAAACGCTATGGCCTCCTCCGTGCACCGTTTTACGAGCAAGTTGCGATCAACCGGTGCTTCAATGACTGCTTCTTGACGCAGCAGCGGCAACTCCGGCCAGGTAGCTGGCTGTTTGTCTTTTGTTTGATCGTCACTGTAGGGAATACCGAAAAAGAGGTCGAAGCCTTGACGGGTGGGAAGAAACTCCGGTTGATCCCCCAGATGCCACTTGCCAAAAATGCCGGTCGCATAGCCGGCGGGCTTCAAAACTTCTGCAATGGTCACTTCGTCCGGGTGCAGCCCGTTCGTGTCCAGCGGACGAAGGACGGGTAGTCCCGCGCCGCTGACATGCATGCCGACTCGCTGAGGATAACAGCCAGTCAACAACGCCGCACGGCTGGGAGTGCAAACACCGCTCGCGACATAAAAGCTCGTAAACTTCGTACCTTCAGCGGCGAGCCGGTCGATATTCGGCGTGCGATGTAACTGGGATCCAAAACAACCAATGTCACCATTGCCCAGATTGTCCACAAAGAACAGCACAATATTCGGTGGGCGCTCGGCGGCAGTTGAACTGCCTGGCCAGGAGCTCAAAATCGGCAGCGCAACTAGAAGTGGCAACAAGTTTACGCGACAGTGGTGCATTTGACGGTCACCGGCTATGAGACAATCGACGGGCGCGAACATTATGATAGCCACGAAGAGGCGTTTCATTGATCGTCGAAACTAAGAACAATTCCAAGCCTATGTTGTTACGAATTTTTTTGCTGATGTCGCTTCTGTTGCTAGGCGTTGTCCAGCAAGCCACGGCTTATGAACCGCTTGAGCCCGCTTTAGTTGCCAAGGTGCAAGTGACCAACGCTCAGCCAACCCCGCTGAGTGAACACACGGAATGGACGAAAGCGCCATCGTTCTTAAACGGTGCTTCGCTCTTTGAACCGGTCAAAGAATCGGGAAATCAGCTGGCATTCGAAGTGGAGGGCGATGGCGTTGTACTATTGGCTGCGTCTTGGACACCCAATGGTCAGAACAGCACGAATTGGCAAAAGGGCAGAGCTACGACGCAGTCGCTGCTGCGTGACGGTTGGACCGCGATTTCTGCGGAACTCGTTCGAACTACGAATGGGCAGCCCGACGCATATTTTATTTTTCGCCGCGTCGTTAAAGCGGGCGAGTCCTATAAGATTCACACCCGCGCGGTCGGTGCCCCGGTATTGCTTCTTCCGTCTAAGTTGCGAGCTGGCGACGTGCTGGCACTCCCCTCGATAGCAGAACTCCAGACCGGCGGTTCTGTTTTGTGGAAACTGACGTTTGTGGGCTCCCTCAATCCTCCACCGCCGACGCGCGAATACCATAGCCAATCGACCGCTGGCTCCGTACTCGTCGGTCTTAGGCTGACAACCGATCATGTCAGCGCTCGATCCGGCATTTGTTCGGTTCAGCCGATCTATGAAAACAAAGACGGGCGCCTTTACGGAGAGCAATTCGGCGAGCCCGGGGCCACAGTGATTGAGATACAAGCCAAACCGGGTTTCGCCGTCGGAGCAATCGTCGGGTCAGCTGGAAGACAGGTCACTGGCCTGAAGCTTATTTTCATGCGGCGCACGAAAACGGGAGTTGATCCGACCGACTCGTACGAAAGCCGCTGGGCCGGCGCACGGCGCAGCGAAGCGGAAACTCAATTGGGCGGAGATGGCAAAGCCATCGGCGGACTGGACCTGAAAATCGGCCCAGCGCTGCAGTGGATGGCAATTATTCCGCCCAGCGATTAGTGCAGCATTCTGCTGGGCCGGCGCGAGGTCGGAAACGGACAAAACGACGCGATCGATTGTTCATATCGTTGGTAGGCAGCGGATTTGGCGAATCTATTCTTTGGCCGGTCGCCCGATGGCCAGCAGATGCGATTCTGTCCTGAAAACGATCATGCCGTTGGAAATAGCGGGTGTGGCCAGGCAGGTTTCGCCCAATTCATTCTCGGCCAGCACAGAAAACTCGCCGCCGGCCTGCACCACATGAATGCGACCAGCTTCGCCGGTGAAATAGAGCCTTCCATCGGCGGCAACTGGCGAAGCCGTGTGCGCTCCGCCGCCCGGCAACCGTTTCATATAGATCTGCTTGCCAGACGCTGCTTCATAGCAAGTCACGACGCCGGCATCCGAGCAAACATAAAAACAGCCGCGATAGACCAGCGGCGTCTGCATATATGGACCGCCCTTGAGCGCGGCCCAGGCGACCGACTCGCTCTTGGTTTGCCCTTCAGCGGGCGATACGTCGCCGATCGCTCCCGGACGCACAGCAAAGATAGGTTGAATGGGCCGGTAACCACTGGTAATGAAAATCAAACCTTCGCCATAGACGGGCGTCGGAACCGTAATTTCCGAAAAGCGTCCGAGCCGCCACAGCTCCGCACCGGTTAATGGATCATAGCCTCGTGCAAATCGGGTGGCACTTGTAACCAGCTCGACGCGCTCCGGACTCTCAACGATCGTCGGCGTTCCCCAGGAGGGAATTTCCTCACGGTCGGTTCGCCAGACCTCGCTGCCATCGGAGATCCAATAGGCGGCCAGGAACGAACCGGCCCCGACGTCGCATTGCACGATGACCAGGTCGCGATAAATGATCGGCGAACTGGCAAAACCCCACTGGACATCAGCGTTGAAAAACCACCCTGAGTGAAGTGAACCTAAATCGCGTCGCCACTTTAGTCCGCCGTCAGTGCCGTAGCAGTAAAGTCCTTCCGAACCGAAATTGGCGACGACGCATTCTCCATTCGTTGCCGGCGTGCAATTGGCGTGGGTTGCCTTCGTATGGCGCTTCGTGCGCGGCACTCCTTCATGAGCCGTCTGCTCCCACAGAATTTGTCCGTTCTGGGCATTGAGGCACAGAACGCGCCAAGAGTGCTCACTTTGGTCTTCCACCGATTCGACGTTGCCATACAGGCCGACTTTCAACTCCGCTTTGCCCTCCTTGCGCACGGCGGTAGTGATATAAATACGGTCGCCCCAAATAATCGGGCCAGCGTGTCCCAGCCCCCCAACGGCGGTTTTCCATCTTACGTTCATTCCTTTTCCGACATCCCAGCTGATCGGCGGCCATTGATCATCGGCAATACCACTCGCCTGGGGACCGCGAAACGATGGCCAGTTGCGCGGAATGATTTGTCCTGGCTCACCATCAATGACTGGATCCTTCGCCTTCAGCGCCTGCGGCGCTTCGCTGCGAACGTAGGAAACACTGGCTTCGCCCGCGACGAGGTCAAAGCCGATTATGCGCTCGTTTTGGCGGCGGAACGTCAGCTTGCGGCTGGGATCATCGATTGCTACCAGGCTGTCAGGCGCAGCTAACAAAAATTCCATAGTCGGCTTGCCGTCGAGCGTGAGCACGAACTTGTCTTGCACGGCAGCCAAACCATATTCGAATCCGCTGAGATTGTGATACAAGCCGCTTGCGGCCGCGATCAGCTCGGCCGGAACCGGACCACCGGCAGCAGCCGGTATGGTTGCCCCAGCCTGTTCCAGCAACTGGGCAATTTCAGGCCGGTCTTTCGCGGCTTTAAGCGCGACCGTCAAAGTTGCGGGCGTAGGTTTGCCTTTCTCGAGCGCCGCGCGGACCAGATCAGCATCGGCCCAGGCTGCCAATTGAGGCACTACCGTTCCCGCGTCGCTCGCGCCATTCTCAATCAGCTCTTTGACGATGCCGGTGTGCCGATTTGCGGCAGCCATCCGCAGCGGCGTCGATTTGTAAAACGTATCCGTGACATTCACCTCCGCCTGGTGTGCGATCAGGATTCGGACAAGGTCCAAATGCCCTTTCTCAGCCGCGTAGAATAAGGCCGTGACTCCGTAATCGGTGCGAGCGTTGACATCGATCCCAGCCGTCAGCAATCGCTCGACTTCTTTTGCGTCGCCTTGTTTGGCGGCCGCCCACAGCGATTCTTTGCCTGGTTCAGCGGCTAAATTTGCCGTTTGCGAGGCAACGAGCCAAACGCCCAATAAAAGGAAGCGTTGCATAAGTAACCTGCCGTGCGCGCATAGACTGGCATAAGGCTGTATTCATCTGAAAAGATACCACAATTCAACAACATCCCGCCGCCTTGTCGTTCGTAACGGCTGAGAATTCAGAGCTTTGACTTCGGTCTTAATGAGACTTCCCCGCATGTCACGCGGGCGCTTTAGAGCGGCTGCTGTGCTACCATAGCAACGAGAAACGAAACAAAGACTTCTCAAGACATCGTTGCTATGAATGTCTGCCAAACATCCAATTGGCTCAGAACAAGAACGACCCTGAGGCGAACTGCTTTTTGCCTTGCCTTGAGTTGTCTGTGCTGCCGCGCCGCATTGCCGGACGATTTGCCGGCGATCGTCCAGTATATAGCGGCAAATCGTGCTCCGTCGGCCGTCGCCTCGGTGCCGTGGGATCGCTACAGCGGTGATTTGCGGCGATTGCCGATCGGCGTTTTCGATTCGGGCATTGGCGGGCTGACCGTTCTCGAAGCGATTCTCAAACTCGATGAACACGACAACAACACCGGTCGGCCCGGCCCCGACGGCGTCCCCGACTTTGCTGGTGAACGATTCGTCTATCTCGGCGACCAGGCGAATATGCCTTACGGCAATTACTCCTCAGCCGGCCGTGTGGATTTTTTGCGAGAATTGATCGTCCGCGACCTGCTTTTTCTGCTCGGCGACCGCTACGACAAAGGCGAGAAGCCACCCGTCAAGGCAATTGTCATCGCCTGCAACACAGCCACAGCCTATGGCCTGACGGACCTTCGGGCCGCGTTGGCGCGATGGAACGTTTCGATACCGGTCATCGGCGTCGTGGAAGCCGGCGGCCGCGGCGCGATTGACTCGCTGCGTGCCAACACGAGCGCCGGGACCGCCGCCGTGTTGGCCACCATCGGCACCTGTGCCAGCGGCGCCTACCCGCGCACCATCGCCCAGCTCGCCGGACAACAAGGGTTGTTGCCGCCAACGGTTTGTCAGTTCGGCAGCCCCGGGTTGGCCGCGGCGATTGAAGGAGCCGCAGGCTCGGTAGATGAATGCATCCGTGCCGACGTCGCCGCATTGGTTGACGACTATCACCGCAGCGGCGGCTCGAAGCCGATTTCGACCGTCATCCTCGGCTGCACGCATTATCCACTGGTAAAGGATTCGATTGAGCGTGAATTTCTGGCCCTACGAGAAAAAGATGCGCTGCGTGGCCTGATTGCCGAGCGAATCGCCTTCATCGACCCGGCCGGCTATACGGCGAAGGAATTGTTCCGCGAGTTGTATCTGCGAAAACTTCGCTTGCCGCCCGGCGAATCATCGCTCGCCGACCGCGATGGCTTCTTCATCACCGTCGGTCGCGATGGACCGCTTTCGGACGACTATAAATATGGCCGTTCGCCCGGGCGATTCGACGTCGACGACGTTCGCGTCATTCCCATTTCCACCGACGCCACTTCTCGTTCGGCCGTCGAAGTCTGGCAAAAACTGCTCCCGCACGTCGCCGAACGCCTGCGTTAATTCAACGCAGGCGCTAATATCTCACGACGAATGACCGTTGCCCGCAAACAGTGCGCCTTGCACTTAGCGAAGTCGAGTGCATCCAGTTTTTACGAAAAGTACACCCAGCAGGACTCGAACCTGCAACCTTTGGTTCCGAAGACCAATGCTCTATCCAATTGAGCTATGGGTGCGTGAGCTATGGGTGCGGCTGATAGCGTCTGAGCCGCTGGTGCCTGAGTATAACGCACGCCGGGCAGTTGTTGAATTTGGCACAACTCCGCGCTGGCTTGCAGCGGAACGCGCAAAAACGGCCTGATTTGCCGATTGCGTCAATTGAACTGCTCACCGCGAATGAAGTCTTTCATCTTGTCCTTTTTGCTGTCCAGAATAAACCAATCGAAATCGCCGTTGCCGATCAGCGTATCGACACTGGCATCGTCGATCACGCCCTTGCCGGGGACAAGCATGATGCCGGTGCCCTGCAAAACGCTGCCAACACCCGTGCGCACATTCTTGACCCGCGTCGCAAAAGTTCGCGACGAGCTCCATTCCGCAAGAATTGCCGCCAGCGCGGCCGAGTTCGCGTCGTAGGCCGTCGTGCCGGCGATCAGCAGATCGCTCTTAGCACCGCCATTAAGCGAATCCTGTCCCGTTCCGCCGATCAGCACCGCCGCCCCACCGCCGGCCCGCACCACGTCGTTCCCCGCGCCGGCGTTCACGAGCAGCGGGACCTTGATTTTCGCGTCCACGACAAACGCATCATCACTGCCGCGCAAATTGGCCATAATCCGCTGCACACCGGTCAGCGGAATAGTTTGCGAGATGGACGTGGCTCCCAGCGTGCCGCTGACAAGCAACGATTGATTAACCAACGTCAGTTTGAGATCATCCCGCTGTTCGGTACCAACGATATTGAGCACGCCTTGCGATAAGACCGCTCCGACCAATTCGACGGTCGCCGATTTCGTCGCGATGCCGCCATCGTCATCTTTAACCGTCAAGACGACTGAATGCGAGCCACCTACCACAAACGTGTGGCTGGCACGAACTTGCCAAATGCCGTTGCCGCCTGTGACGATCGCATTGCCCGTCGAGCCATCGCCCCAATCGACGCTGGCTGTCTCCGTGTCGGCCAGGCCAGGATCGAAAAATCCACCAGTAAATACAACATTCTGGCCCAGCAATGCTTGCTGAGGGCCGGTCCAATTCAATTGTTGTGGCGCGACATTGTTCGCCCGCACCTGGAACGACGCCGTCCCCGTTGAAGGGCCGCTGTCGCGCACCATCACCGCCACCGTGTACAAGCCGTTATCGCGATAAGCATGGCCGAGTGAAAACGTCTTATCCGCGCCGAGCGTCAGCGATTGCTGCGTTCCGTCGCCGTAATCGACGCTCGCCGTCCACGCATCGCCGCTATCGGGATCCGCAAACGAACCTTGGGCCGAAAATGCCGCCCCTTCGTCAAGCACCAGGCCGCCGCCGAGCGAAACCACCGGCCGGTCATTCACCGCTCTCACCGAAATAGTCACCGTCGCCACATTACTCGTCGTTTGCCCGTCGCTGAGCTGGTAAGTGAACTTGTCGGGGCCGTTGTAATCCTTCTGCGGCATGTAATTGAAGCTGCCGTCCATCCGCAGCGTCAACTGGCCATGCTCCGGCTGGCTCCGCGGCGCGAACATCAACTTGTCTTTGTCCGCGTCATAATCATTCGTCATCAGACCGCTGGCGCCTACATTCAGCAGCATGTCTTCGTCAGTCGAAAACCGATCATCTCCTGCCACGGGAGCGTCATTCGCTCCATCAATCCGAATTGTTACGGTGGCTGACGACGTGGCGCCTTGACCATCGGCGATCGTATAGCTGAAGTAATCGTTCTGACTCTTACCCGCCCCCAGAAACTCAAACGAGCCATTGGGATCGTATTGATAGCTGCCATCGCGCTGCACGGTTAGCAGCGCGCCCGACGTCAAAAGAATCTGCACACCCAGATTGGCTTCAAGACCGTTCACGGCAACCACCGTTTTGCTGTCTCGCGGATCGACATCGGTATCGTTTTCCAAAAGTCCCGAAGCAGCGACCATTAGTGTGCCATCTTCACCAACCGAGGCGCTGTCGTCCTGCGCTGACGGCGCGTGATCCGCGGCAGTTACCACCGCCGAAGTGCTGAACTCCGACGTATTATTACTTGAGTCCGTCGCAGTGCCGACAATCGTATCGCCAACGGCAATCGTCACCGCCGGAGTGAACGAAAATGTCTTGATCGTTCCAGCTTTCCCAGCTGTGTAGGTATCGCTGCCGAGAAAAGTCTGCCCTTCCTGGCCATCCGCGTCCGCCTTGAAGAACTCAACGCGCAGCGGATAAGTCGCGTTCGCCAGCGTGGAGAGAACCGCGTAGCTCACGTTCAGCGAGGCGCCGTCAAATGTTGCCAAACCAATCTCGGGGGAATTCTGCAAATTGTTGGGCCCCGTATCAGCGTCGCCCTCGTCGTTGGGCGTCGCAGTACAGCCCTCTCCGAGATGAATTCCTAATTGGCCGTTGGAGAAAATTGCATTACCCAGAATTGCCGTGTGAGAATCCGCGATTTCAACGCCGTGGAGGCCATTGAAGGCGATCGTGTTGCCGGCGCCCGCTTCTGATCCACCAATAGCGTTCGTCGAAGGAAACTGCAGGCCGATCGTGATGCCATTCGTTCCATTGCTTAACGGCTGAGAGCCGCTTACGTCAGTTCCGATCTTATTTCCGCGAATAACGATGCCAGTCGCTGCATCGTCCGTCGTACCGACGCCACTACAAGTCGGCTCGAAGCCCGCTATGGCAATTCCCTCCTGATGGTTTCCGGAAATCAGATTTCCCTCACCGGTACTCGTTCCTCCAATGATCGTTCCGGACGTGAAAAATTGGGACTCGATGCCGCGAACGTTTTCAATCGAAAATGTGCCGCTGCGATCCGTGCCGAGAAAATTTCCTTGAATGACCGTGTTTGTGACCCGATTATCAGCCGATAGTCCGCCCAGAAAAATCCCCGAGCCGTTCCCGGAGATCAAATTGCGCGCCGCCGGGCTACTGCCGCCGATGACATTGGCGTCTGCTCCGGACGTGTCAAGAGCGGCCCAAATACTGATTCCATCGACATTCGGAGCCGCGGTTGTTCCCGCCGCATTGGTCCCCAAAAAGTTGCCCTCGATGTGATTTCCGGAACCGCCCGCGATCAGAATTCCCGCGTTGCCGGCGCCGTTGATGATCAAGCCGCGAACCGTGCTGTCGTTTGTCAGCAGACGAATAGCCGAGTTTCCCACAACGTTGGAAGCATCCAGCTCGATGGCCAGAGTGCCATTGAATCCATTCGGGTCCGTGTTGGGCACAGCTCCGGGCTGTGTATAGCCATCGATAGTTACGGGATCGAGAATATCCGGCAGCGAGCTGCTTAACACAACCGTGTGTACACCGTCGCCGGGGATCGCAAACGTAATTAAATCGGGATCAGCAACTCCATCGCCGTCGCGGTCGATATTGGGAGTGCTGTTGGCACAAAATACGGCCGCGCGGAAAGACCCTGGGCCATCGTCATCTGTGTTCGTGACGTTGCAAGCGCTGTGCAGAATGTTGCCATAGTCCTCGACTTCGCCGTCTGGCGCGGGCCCATCAAAGCGTAAATCGGCGGCGGTGCTAATGCGAAAACGAGCGAAACCATTGCTCGCAATGTTATCGGGAACATTGAAGTCAATGTTTTGCGTCCCATTGGCGTACAGCGTGGTCCCATCGGAAACCTGTTCACCCGGGTCCTCGAAATCGCCGTCGCCGTTGAAATCGATCCAGCCATAAATGCGAGCGGTCGTCCCGGTTGCGCCGCTCACGGTGACTGCCGCGCGGCCCTCTTTATTGGAGCCAGGCAGCAAAGGCGAGATGGCGAAAAGTGGTCCCCCAAGAAACGTAACCGGATCGCCGGCCTGGGAAGGCACGAGCGTGCCGAATGCCACGCCGTCTTCGTCGTCAGGGCTGCCAGCCGCATCGTCGCCGGTCCCATCGAGCGGTCCGCGTGCATCGAGCTCCGCATCGCGCGTAGCTCCGAGCATTGGTCCCGTGGGTATGTGGCGAGCACCGGTGGACGTCAACAACGTGTGGTAGCTGTCCGGCGCATCACCAAAATCCTGCGGTATCAAAACAGTCGTGGCCGTCGTCGCTTGGTTGTTGCTGATGATGAGATCGGCAGCCAGGCTGGAAACGCTGACCGTGTTGGTGATGCGGCCGCCCGCGCTCGGAGCGGTGACTTGAACGGTGAAGCTGACGAACGAATTGGCATTCATGACCGCTCGAGTGCAAGTCAATACACCGTTGGAGTTGTCGCAGGTGCCAAAGTCATTGGAGCCGATGACCGTGGTTCCCGACGGCAGCGTGTCAACGAACGTCACCTGCTGTGCGGCGGAGGGACCGTTATTTCGCACCGTAATCGAATACGTGATCGTTCCTGTTGCGGCCACCGGGTCCGGTCCATCCGTCAGTGTTACGGATAAGTCCGCGCTGGGAAGAATCGTGTTCGTATCGGTGCTGCTATTATTGGCCAGCATCGCGTCGATGGTTCCCTTGGGCGCCGTTACGCTGGCCGTATTGCTGATCGAACCGGTAGCCGTAGCGTTGATCCTTCCCGTGACGGTGTACGTAACGCTGGCGCCGGAAGGCAGGCTCAGGGTGTTACTGATGTTGCCGGTACCGCTGGCCTGAAACCCCGTAGCGCCGCCCGTTGGCGCGGACGTATAACTCACATTGGTTAGAATTGCCGGAAAGTTATCCGTGACCAGCGCTCCTTCAGACCCTTGCTGGACCGTGTTGATCAAAACCGGAAAAGTCGCGTTCAACTGAGGGACATTTTTGGCAGCCAGGGAACCAGCAAAGGTGACGACGAATGGTCCACCATTCGGACCGCTGACAACAACATTTCCCGAGCCGATTGTCGTCAGGGCTGCCAGTCCGCTCTGCACTTGTGCCGCGGTGGCTGTATTGGAGATTGGCTGCGTCGTCTGATTATTGAAGGTCAGTTGGAAGCTGCCGCTGCCATTCACGGCAATATTTTGCACCTCATTCGCGCGAACAATGGCGGCGGGTCCGGAGTTCGTAACTTTGACCGTATAAGTCACGGTCGATCCTTGAGCGACACTCGTCACCCCGTCGGTCACGGCTATGGATAAGTCCGCTGCGCTCGCTCCGGCCTGAACCGCCAGGCTTTCGCTAAATTCCGATGTATTGCCGCCGGCGGAATTGCTGTCCGTCGCCGTAGCGACGATTTTGTCCCCCGAATTGATCGTTGTCGCCGGAGTAATGCTGATCAGTTTTGTCGTGCCGGCTTCGGATGCCTGATACGTGTCGAAACCCAGGAAAGTCTGTCCCTCCTGACCATCCGCATCGGCCTTGAAGAACTCCACGCGCAGCGGATACGTCGAATTGGCCGTCGTCGCAGGTACGGAGTACTGAATGTTCAGCGCACTGCCGCTGAGATAGACCGCACTGATATCCGGAAAGTTTTGCAAGTTATTTGGACCGCTGTCAGCATCGCCCGAATCGTTGCCGTTGAGGCCATAAGGCAACAACTCTATCCCTAGCGCGCTGTTGCCGACTATCGAGTTCCCAAGAATGGAATTTCCCGTTCCCGTATCCACCTGCACGCCGCTGAAGGTCTGCTGGAAAACGCGCGGCCCATTGAAAGCAATCAGGTTGCCTGCGCCTGGGTCGATGCCGCCAATAAGATTGCTGTTGCCCCCAAAGATCCGAACGCCAGTCTGAAAATCGCTTATAGCCACGGTGCCCGTAACGTCCGGACCGACGAAGTTGCCCGCTACAACGGAGTGGTCTGATTCAATCAGCACGCCGATATTGCTGCCAGAAATGACATTCCGGCTGCCCGGGACGGTACCACCGACGGTGTTGTACGAACCGAAGAGAACAACGCCCAAGCCACCCTGGCTTACGAGTGCTGCGGTGCCCGATGCATTGGTGCCGATGAAGTTGCCTTGAACGACATTCCGGACGCCGTCAATCCGCAATCCATCAACCGTGTTTCCAGATACGATATTGCTCGCTTGAGGGCTTGTGCCACCGATGGTGTTATCCGATGACCCACCATTCACGAAAAGGCCGTACTGGTTTGCCAAAGGTGTCGTTCCGAGTGCATTCGTTCCGAGCAGATTACCTTGAATTACATTGCCGGCCGACGACAGTAAGATGCCACCTTGGGCGACGCTTCCATTGCCCAAAAAACGGTTGATTACCAGTCCGCGAACCGTGCATCCATCAGCTGCGAGTGTCAATCCACTGACATTGTTCAGACCTGTGCCATTCAGCTCAATTTGCAGCACACCATTGAAGCCCCGCCTGGCCGGATCGGCGTCGTCAATGGCCTGAGTGTTGGGGCTTGCCCCCGGTTGCGTATAGCCATCAATGATCACGGCCTCGGTAATCGCCGGCAGGGCTGACACGGGGTTAATCGTATGCACGCCGCTGCCGGGAATATTGAAGGTAATCGTGTCGGGATCAACGACACCGTCGCCGTTACGGTCGACGTTGGGTGTCGTATTCGCACAACTGATCGCTTCTCGCAGACTGCCGGTTCCAGAGTCGTTCGTATTGACGACGACCAGGGTGCACGCCGATGGAGGAGATTCCAACGCGCCAATATCGACGGCGGTATTGGCGATGCGCGCAAAGCCCATACCGCGCTGGTCCGTCGACAGCGGCTGACTTAGAGCATTCAAGGCCTGGACATTGCTGCCGGCATCGATGGCCGGACCGCCGACGACCAACGCATGCGTCAATGTCGGCCCGCCGTTATTGGCCAGCGTTGTATTGAGCACCGTGTTGATATCAATCGTGCCGCTGCCGCTATTACCGACCTGGTTACCATTGACCCCGTCCGTCAGACCTCCGCGCGTGGCCGCGTCACCGACGAGATTGCTCGCCGACGTGGTAACGAGACTGCCCACGACATCACTCGGCGATGTCCCATTCGATCCCGCAAAATTACCGGCGACGATCGTGTTATAAATCGTCACGGATGGCGTGCCGCTGCCGATTAGCGCCGCATCGAGGCCACCGGTCGTGCCATTCACGACCCGATTGCCAGTGATCGTGCTATTGCGAATCAGCACCGCCTTATTCTGAGTGCTGATTCCTCCACTAGCGCTCGTCGAAGTCGCCGCGCCAGTGACGGTGTTTCCTGAAACGGTGCTATTGATGATCGTCAGCGGCGCCTGCGTCCGAATACCGCCGCCGTTGCCGCTGCTCGAGCTGTTGATCGCATTTCCCGACACCGTGCTCGAATCGATCGTCAACTGATTCCCGCTAAAGTAAATGCCGCCGCCCATTCCAGTGCCGGAACTGGTCAGCCGATTGTCGCGAATCGTGCTTTGCGAAATAGTTGCCGTTGTATTCAATCCAGCGTAAAAGCCGCCGCCTTGGGGCGACGGCGAATTGCTTGTATTGGCCGAGACGACCACTCCTGTCATCGTGATCGTTGTCAGAAATGCGCTGGAACCACCCATGTCCAGTCCTGCCCCCGGCGCGCTGCCGGCGGCAGTGATGGAGTTGCCGTCAAACGTACTGCGTGCGATGTTCATTACGCCTCCGATCGCTCGCAGCCCGGCCCCACCAGCGACGGCGCCCCCCGTTGAAACGGTGGGTGCCTGAATCGTGTTCCGCGAAATGGCGCTGTCACTGATGGACAAAAGCGTGGTGATGTTGCTTGTCGAATAATACACCCCGTTCCCGATGGCGTTGATCAAGCCCGTCGTCGCGCTGCTGTTGATCATGGTGTTTTCGACGATCGAACTTTGCTCAATCGTCAGCGAACCGTTCGATTCGTAAACGCCTCCCCCGTCAATCAGCGCACTTCCCGTAGTGCCAGCGCTCGTCGTGGCTCGGTTTTCGCTGACTTCGCTAGCCGTAATTCTCAGCGTAGAGCTCGAAACGTAGATTCCACCGCCATTGACGCTGCTTGAGGTCGGGGTTGTCGCGCTAAGATCGGCGCTGTTGGCCGCAATCGTGCTGTGCATGACGGTGACGGGCACGGAGACGCTCGCAATTCCTCCGCCCCGCACGGAAGGCGATGCTATCTGCGTGGTGCTTATCGATGCGCTATTGTTTTGAATCGTGCTGTCGATAATGGCGACAAAGGGGCCAGCAGCGCTGCCAATGGATGCATAAATGCCGCCGCCATAGACGGGGCTGCTCGTCGCGCTGGTTGAAGTATTGTTCTGAACGTTTGTGCGATTGAGCGTTAGCTGCCCGGTGCTGGATATGCCCCCACCCGTGGCAGCCGTGTTGTTCCGCACCGTCGCGTCGTTCATGGTCAGACTGCCGGCATTCAAGATTCCGCCGCCGTTACTTGTCGCCCCCCCGATCACCGACAAGCTTTCCAGCACCGCGGTAACGTTCTGCAAAACGTGCACGCCGCGATCAATCCCACCGGCGTTGATAATCGTTTGATCCGCGCCCGCCCCGTGAATCGTAATGCTGTGATTAGCCTCGACCAGGTCCAGGTCACCGCCCGCATTAGCGTCTTCGTTTGCTGTCCCGCTCAGGGTGTATTGCCCAGCGGGCACGATAATCACGTCGTCCAGTCCGTTTGTATTGGCACACGTAATTGCCGCTCGCAAACTTCCGGCTCCCGAGTCGTTGGTGTTGGAAACCGCCGTGCTGCAAGTCCCAACTGCATTAATCACGCCCACTGCGAGCGCTTGGGTATCGGTCATCGTGCCGTCGCTCACCTGCACCGTCACTTGATAAACATTGTTGCCGTCCGCATCGGCCGGATGATCGAAATCGGGCGCGGTAACAAAGGTCAGCAGCCCGCTGATGGAATTGATCGAAAACTTCGCGGCGTCCGCGCCTCCGTTAAGGCTATAAGTGAGTGCCGTTCCCGGGTCCGGATCCGTCGCGTTCACATCCGTCACCACCGTCGTGTTTTTCGTGACATTGATCGACACACTTGTGCCGCCTCCGTTGCTGGTAATCGTCGGCGCTTCATTGACATTCGTAATCGTCACGGCCAGCGTTTGCGTATCGCTCAAAGCGCCATCGCTCACTTGCACGATCACGTCATAGACATTGTTCGTCCCCGAGTCAGCTGGCGTCTCGTAACTCTGCGCGTTAACAAATGTCAAAACCCCCGACGCCGAATTGATCGTGAACTTCGTCGCATCCGCGCCGCCGCTGATGCTGTAGGTCAGCGTGGTTCCTGCATCCGGATCGGTCGCATCCACGTCCGTCACGGCCTTCGTATTTTCCGGCACGCTGATGTTGGCGGTCGCGCCACCTCCGTTGCTCCCAATCGTCGGTGCTTCATTCACGTTCGTCACCGTCACGGCAAGCGTCTGAGTGTCAGTTAGCGCGCCGTCGCTTACCTGCACAATCACGTCATAAACGTTATTCGTGCCAGCATCGGTTGGGCCTTCATAATTCGGAGCCGTGAAAAAAGTTAACACTCCCGACGTCGCATTGATCGCAAACTTCGCCGCATCCGCGCCGCCGCTGATGCCATAAGCCAGGGTCGCGCCCCCATCCGGATCACTCGCATCCACATCGGTCACCGCCGTCATATTCTCGCTGATGCTAATGCTCGCCGTTTCTCCACCTCCGTTGCTCGTGATGGCTGGCGCGGTATTAGACGATTGAACGCCCGTTGTAAGAGCCCACAGGAAGCCATCGAGCATCGATGACGTGGGATTGCCCGATTCAATCGTGCTTAATACCAACGTGCCGGCGCCAGGATCAAAATCGGCGGTCCCCTCCAGATTGCCGGCAATGAAAACGCGATCCCCAGCGGGCGAAAGCGCTGCCTCGTTAGCCTGGTCAAAGGCCGCGGAGCCGACGCCGTAAGCACTCAACAAATTGCCCGACGAATCGAGCCCCCAAACAAAGCAGTCGGTCCCACCATTGCTGCCCAATAGCCGCTCGGAAACCGCTGCAGGGTCGAAATCCACCGAATTGCTGAACGACCCCGTGCTCCAAACCTGTCCGGAACCGCTGACAGCAATGCCTAGCCCCGCCGAGCTGCCTTGTTGCGCTTCGCGGACCCAATTCAGGGTCAGATCCGGGCGCAATTTGACGACGAACGCATGCAACGCATTCGCGGTGAGATTGGTTGTGCCGGATGAAGGATCGAAATCGACCGTGCCGCTATAGTACCCCGTGATCAGAATGCTGCCATCCGACGACAGGGTAAGGGCGCTGCCCACGTCGCTCTGCGCTCCTCCGATGCGAGTCGCACCGACATAAGCGCCGCTGGCCGAATCGAGCCGCCACAGAAAAATATCATCGCTGCCGCTGGAGGTTAGATTGGCGACCGCTGCCGATGGATCAAAGTCGGCCGTGCCCTGAAAGCGGCCTGTGATGTACGTCGTGGTTCCGGTTGCGTAAATACCTTGCCCCTGGCTCACCGATATGGCGCCGGCAGTCTGTACTTGCCATTGCTGGACGCCATTCGTGTCCAGCTTCCAAACCATCGGATTAAACGAAGACTCGCCCGCGACCTCTCCGGCGATATAGGCGCTGCCCACTGCATCCACGGAGATATCGATTCCTCGCGAAAAAACCGGCAGCTGCCTGGCCCACAGCACGTTGCCCGCAGGATCAAACTTGGCCGCGAATGCTCGCTGGCCAACACCAGTTAAGGTCGTCGCTCCAGGACCCGGGCCAAAAACAGCATTGCCGCCAATGTCCCCTGTCACGTAAACGTTGCCTTGAGCGTCAACAGCCAGCGACCCAAACTGACCCGAGCCAAAACTGCTGCTCCAGACGAATTGACCGCTCGCCGTGTATTTGGCGACGAGTTGAGTGCCATTGAACGGAACCAGGCTGGTAATCGCAGGGCCCGGATCAAGATCGATGTTGGCGCTGTCGGACCGCACTCCAACATAGATGTTGCCCTGTGCATCCACGGTCACGGCTCTGCCCTGCTGTACGCTCTCCCCGCCGAGAGGGTTTGCAAACGCGAGATTCGTGGGTTCCTGAATCAGGCCCGCGTCGATATCAGTCGGGGCAGCCGTCGAATAAATGAAGACGTCGGAACGGCCTTCGGCGGGAATCACATCGCTATCGATCGAATCGTCGCCGCCCACATTGGCAGCCGTGAAGCGCTGGCCCATTCCGGCCACAGGTTGGTGGCGGAAACGGAGGTAATATTGACCTTCGGCCACGGGGGAAAATACGTATTTCCCGGCGCTGTCGGTGGCCGCTCCGGCCAAGACGTGATCATCGGAATTTCCAGTCACGGTGTCCGTCGTTGATACAAGTTCGACTACCGTGTTTGGCACGCCCACTTCGCCTGCATCCAGCAGCCCGTTCGAGTTGACGTCTTGCCAAGCCAGACCATGAATATCGCTGGCCAGCAAACAGCGCGGCTCGAGCCACTCACCAATCAGTCGGCGACGTCGTTCAGTGGTACCGGCCAGCAAGCGGGACCGAGAAGGTCGCCCCTGCCTATTTCGTTGGGATGATGGCATTGCGCGCGTCGCCAGAAAGTCGTCAATTAACACACCGCGACGGTCCTACGACCCATTCACCGGCCGGCGGCCTGGCCAAAAGCCTTCCAGCGGCGCCCCGTCGCCCGTGGGGATTCCACAGTATGCCAGCCTGGCCCTAGACGTTACCAGCGGCAAATCCTGTTTTTTTAGAATTCTTTAGTCCCGAGCCAGCGACTGACTGATTCAGTCCGACTCGTCGGCCGCCGACCAAATCTCTCGAATCAACCTCAGTTTGCGTTCGATTTTGACCTCATAAGTCTGCATCCGTTCCGCGATTTCCCGGTTCGTGTAGCCTTCCAGTCGCATATGCGCGATCGTACGGCAGGCATCGTCCGGCAATTCATCCAGCCGCTGCCGCATGTTCTCTGCCCACTCGGCGGCAAATTCGGGCGACGGTTCGTTTCCCCACACGGCTGCCAGCTGCTCCTGAACCGCCGAAGGTGTTTCGGTCATGTCAGTTCGGCGATCAGGTCGTCGGTCGGCAAAAAACCGCCGTTTTTGCGAGATCGCTTTTCTCGATGAAATCAAAAACAAGAGTCTCCATAGATCGTCCCTGTCTTCGAGCTTGGGAAACCGGCCGGCCCGTGCTCCCCGAAACAGGCTCTTCAAGGCGCTGAGAGCGACATCCTCCTCGTCAGCGGTGCGGCGCGGCAGATTTCCCAGATGCACCCGAGCCAGGCTGACGAGTCTCTCAAAATATCTTTCCCAAATCTCTAGCTCCGCTCGCGAGTCCCCTTTTGCCAAATCGCGAATCCAGCAGCTTACGGAATCGTCTTCGTTCATTTTCCACCAACGCACTTATCGATTGGATCCGTCGCCTCAGCATGCTCTGCACACTGCTGGCCCGTGACCACCATCGTGCTCAGCAGCTGATCGAGTCCGCGGCAGGTCCGCTGGCGAATTCTGCGAGCCATCCCTGGGCCCAGAACCGCCCAAATCGCTCCATTGATGAGCGTCAGGCCGATGATCGGGCTGAGCCAGATCAGCGGAGCAATGCGGCCGGCAAACATCGCCCCAAAGCCGGCCAGAAAACTGATACCGAGCACGCAATTGATAGCAATTGGAAAAGTCCTGATGAAGCGCATCATTCGCTCGGCCGCGCCCAAATCGGCGGTAAGGTCGAGTTGCCCTTGATGCACGCTGACGTCCAGTTGCGAAGCGCCGACGAGTGGGTTTTGCCGGTTGCTGTTCATCCCCGGCCCCTTAAGTCGCACGGCATCGGCCGTGCGTGATTCGAGACGAAATCCGAGAGCGGTTAAGGCGGTGACGGCCAGGTCGAAGGCCCTGGCGGCGTCGCCGCTGAATGGACGTGACGCGTTATAAACCATCGCCATGGTACTCATATCTCCAATTGCCAGATTTTAGTCCGTTAACAGCCGCAATAGAATGCGCACCATGTCGAAGCAAACCATCATCGAAGCGGCGTACCAACTGGCCCGCGCGCAATATGCCGAGTTGGGAGTGGATGTCCACGAGGCCTGCGAGCGACTGGGGCAGATCAGCATCTCATTGCATTGCTGGCAAGGCGACGATGTCCGCGGATTCGAAAGCGAAGCGGGACTTACCGGTGGCGGCATTCAGGCGACGGGCAATTATCCAGGGCGGGCGCGGAACATTGACGAGCTTCGCAGTGACCTGGAAGCGGCCCTGCGACTGATTCCCGGCCGGCATCGACTGAATTTGCATGCGATCTATGCTGAGTATGGTGGCCGACGCATCGAGCGGGATGAGCTCGCGACCCAACACTTTGCCGGCTGGGTCGATTGGGCCAAAACCCGTGGCTTGGGACTCGATTTTAATCCAACGTTCTTCTCCCACCCTCAGGCCGATGCCGGCTTTACCCTGGCCAGCCAGGACGAAAGCATTCGGCGATTCTGGGTCGCTCATGGCATCGCCTGCCGGAAAATTGGCGAATCGTTTGGCCAGCAGCTTGGCACGAGCTGTGTGACGAACGTCTGGATTCCCGACGGCTATAAAGACACGCCGGTCGATCGCCGCGGCCCGCGCGAACGATTGAGAAAATCGCTCGACGAAATTTTCGCCGAGCCGATCGACGAGCGATGGAATCTCGACGCGGTGGAAAGCAAACTGTTCGGCCTCGGTTCGGAAAGCTATGTCGTCGGATCGCATGAATTCTACCTGGCCTATGCCCTCACCAATCGCAAGCTGCTCTGCCTCGATGCGGGCCACTTTCATCCGACCGAAGGAATCGCCGATAAGATCTCCTCGATCTTGGTGTGGTTGCCGCAGATTCTGCTGCATGTCAGTCGCGGCGTGCGGTGGGATAGCGATCATGTGGTGATCCTGTCGGACGACTTGCGGGCAATTGCCGACGAAATCGTGCGCGGCGATTTTGTGTCGCGCGTACGCATCGGGCTCGACTACTTTGACGCCAGCATCAATCGCGTCGCCGCCTGGGTCATCGGCACACGGGCCCTGCAAAAAGCGCTGCTCATGGCGCTCCTCGAGCCCACGGCCAGACTGCGGCAATACGAACAAAGCGGCGACTACACGCGCCGACTGGCGCTGCTGGAGGAGTGCAAGTCCTTGCCCTTTGGTGCCGTCTGGGATCATTTTTGCGAGACCGCGAATGTCCCTCCCCGGTCCACGTGGCTCGAAATCATCGCCGGCTACGAACGCGACCAGCAACTCCAGCGGCATTAACCGATCCTGATTTCCGGCGGTAGCCCGCCCGTGATTTACCGTGAAACGATCCGTTGCAGAAACAGAAGTCCCCGGCGGCTGGTGCGAACGCGAAATCGTTGTCGGCGATCGCGCATTTCGCTTAATTAGCCCCACTGATCCGGATTGCCTGCTGCAAGACCTGGAAGAACCCGCGACAGGCGCGCCACAACATTTGGTCGATCCCTACTGGGCGAAAATCTGGCCCGCTGCGCCACTCCTGGCCGGGGCCATCCTCCGCAGTCCGATTCTCCCGGGGCCCCGAGCGCTCGAGCTCGGCTGCGGCAGTGGCCTGGCCGGCATCGCGGCCCTCGCTGCTGGACTAGACGTCACCTTTAGCGATTACGTGCCGCTGGCGGTCGAATTGGCCAAAGAAAACGCCGCTCGCAATGGTTTTCCCGGCGCCGCTGGCCTGGTTCTCGACTGGAATCAGCCACCCGACGACAAATTCCCGATGATTCTGGGCGCCGATGTGACTTACGACCGCACCCACTTTCCGCTGTTGCTCAGTACGGTCGACAAAGTGCTCTCAGCCGGCGGCGAAGCCTGGTTTGGCGACGCCGGTCGCGGCCCGGCTGAAGAATTCTTCCGTCGGGCCACAGAGCGCGGCTGGATCGTCTCCCGCTTCGACGCCAACGATCGGCCCGCAACCGACTTCGCGCTCGGCGTCTATCAGCGCTTCGTATTACGCCGCGCGTAGGGTGGGACCAGCGAGCGCAGCTCGCGCCGGCCCACCATCTGTCCCAACCGTTTATTGCCATGGGCTGAAACTCTCCATGACCGCGCTATTGTCAGCCCGTAGGGTGGGCTGTGCCCACCATCGTTCGCTCACCGATCTATCTCGCGCCGCAAATACGCTTCAATGATGGCGCTATTATCAGCCTCGGCAAATCCTCCGGCTGCGGCGGATCGCAACAAATCCTCATGCACATCCGACAACGGTGTCGCCGCACCGCTACGGTCCGCCAATGCCCGAATCAGCGTCACATCCTTCAGGTGCTGCGATAGCTTGGCCTGCACGGCATAATCGCGCTTCAGCATTTTCACGCCTTTGGTATCCATAGCCGCCGAATACGCCGGCGTCTCTTTCAGCACTTCCAGTGCCGCCGCCGGATCCATACCGGCACGCTCCGCCAGATTAAGGCCTTCCGCCAGCACCGCGCGGTTCAGCCCCAGCACCAGATTGATAACCAGCTTCATTCGCTGCCCACTGCCCGGCAGCCCCACGTGAAACCGCCTGCTCGACCAACTCTCCAGCACCGCGCTCGCACGCTCGACATCTCGATCTCGACCACCAATGACGACAACAGCTTCGCCCTGCCGTGCCTGCTGGCTCGAACCCGCGATCGTGGCATCGACGTATCCGACCTGCAAGTTTGCCAGGCGCGCCGCAATTTGCTCGGCCGAATCCGGATCGCCCGTCGTAGCGTCGATGATCAATGTGCCGGACCGCAGTTCCTGCTCAAGGCGGCCAATCACGCGCTCCACAGCCGCTGAATCCGGCAAACACATCACGATCGTGTCATGGTCCGCAACAATCTGTTCCACTGTTACCGTTTTGACTACAGCGTCGCTCACTTCCGGCCGCTCGCGCAACAGCTGTTCAAAATACGACCAGTTGATATCGTAGCCGCTGACAACGAACCCCCCTTGGTGCATTCGCTCAGCGAGTGCCGAACCCAGCAGCCCAACGCCAATCAATCCGACACGCGATTTTGTCATGGCCTTTTTGTCATGGCCTTCACATAGCCAAAGAAACGAGACCTTTGCTTGGTTCCCCCCCAATAATACAAGAAGCTGTTTAAAGACTGCCTTTTGATTCCCCGGGGAACGGACCGACTGACGGCTTTGAACTAACTTCGAGAATTTCTCATTTCACCGAAACCTACAAACTGTACAGGTGTTTAATACAATGCGATAGCTTGCGCACCCAACTTCGGCCGCGTCCGATGGTTTACCAAAAGCTCACCAAGGCTCACCGCAGTGGGCCAAATGCTCACCACCCCCTCACCAAAAAAAGAGTTACAAGTACCGTTCCACCAAGACCTTGTATCAATACTCCACCTCCACTACCTCCCCATTCGAGCGGAAATAAAATTCTGAAAACGGGAATCTCACCACAACGATCCAGTGGCCTGGCAAGACGGCCTCGCCTGCGTTCGCCGTCGCGCGGTAACATAGGCAATGGAGCGGATTTACGCCGCTAAACGCACGGAGTGCCCGGCATGGATGTCTGGACCATCGGCTTATTTGCTTTGGCTGCTTTCCTGGCAGTCAGTGCGCTCGTTCGGCTGATGCTCGTCCGCCGCGACCGCTTGCTCGCCGAGTTGTCCGCCGAGGCCCGCGAAGAACAGCACAAAAAACAGCTCGCCGAAGCCGAGGAAAAGAAGAAGAAAGAAAAGAAAAAGGTCGCCTAAACGTGGCGCGGGCCTCTGGCCTGCCATAAAAATGAATTTGGGGCTGAATCGAAGCCCGCCCCGTAAAGTGTCATGCCTAAACACCTCTACATCGAAACCGTCGGCTGCCAGATGAACGTTCTGGACAGCGAAATGGTCGTCGCCGACCTCCGCAAGCGCGGCTACGAGCTCGCGCGCGACCTCGCGGCCGCCGATGTGATCCTCTTCAACACCTGCTCCGTCCGCGAGCAAGCCGAAAACAAGACTTACTCAGCCCTCGGCCGCCTCCGTTCGTTCAAGAAGCAGCATCCCGAAAAAATCATCGGCGTCATGGGCTGCATGGCGCAAAAAGATCAGCAGCTCGTGTTCAATCGAGCGCCGTATGTCGATCTGGTCGTCGGTCCCGGGCAACTGGCCCGCATCCCCGACTTGATCGACGAGGTAACGGCTGGCAAAGGCCAACAAATGGCTGTCAGCATGGGCCGTAAGGACGGCCCAATCGCGGAAATCAAACGCAGCCACGAGACGTTCGACCCGCTTCGCGATCCGACGATGCGGCCGACACCGTTTCAAGCGTATCTGCGGATTCAAATCGGCTGCGACAAGTTTTGTACATACTGCATCGTGCCCATGACCCGCGGTCCCGAGCAAGGCCGCCCGCCGGAACAGATTCTGGCCGAAGCTCGCGTTCTCGCCGACCAAGGCTGCAAAGAAATCACGCTCATCGGCCAGACCGTCAACAGCTACAAGCACACTTCCGGCGGCAAAACGACTCGGCTCTCCGACCTGCTTCATGCTCTCCACGAGATCGACGGCATCCAACGACTGAAGTTCGTCACGAATTTTCCGAAGGACATGACCGACGACCTGCTCGTCGCCGTCCGCGATTTGCCCAAGTGCTCGTCTTACCTGCACGTCCCGGCTCAAAGCGGCAGCAACGATGTGCTCGCTCGCATGAAACGCGGCTACACGGTCGAAGACTATCGCGAAATGTTTGGTCGCATCAAAGCAACGATTCCCGCTGCCGCCGTGACCAGCGACTTCATTGTCGGTTTCTCCGGCGAGACCGACGACGATTTTCAAAAGACCTACGACCTCGTCGCCGAATGCCGGTTCAAAAACAGCTTCATTTTCAAATACAGCGAGCGACCGGGAACGAAAGGTGCCGAGCTCTACGCCGACGACATCCCGTTCGAAGTCAAAAACCGCCGCAACAACGATCTCTTGGAGCTGCAAAACCGAATCAGCGAACAAGACAGTCAGCGTTTCCTGGGCCAGCGCGTCGAAGTTCTTGTCGAAGGGGCCAGTGACCGCGCCAAGACGCGGGGGGAAGATGCCGGCGACATCATTCAACTCACGGGCCGCACCAACGACGACCGCATCGTCGTCTTCGACGGCAACCCGCGACTGATCGGCGAGATAATCCCCATTGCCATCTACGACGTCAGCCCCCACACGCTGTTCGGTGCCGTCGTGACTCAAGAAGTCGGCTGCGATTCCGGTCTGCCACTTCAAATAGCGTAATCTTGGGCTGTGCCCACCACCTCTGTGCCAACCAAGGAAGCCCGCACGAAACGCCCCAGCCCCACGGCAATTGTGCGTCAGATGGCCGAGCAAGCCGACGACCTCCGGGCCCAACTGGCCCACGACCCTAACGCCGACTCCATCGCCCAAGCCGCTGTCTGTGCCGCCCCGACTTTGGCCAGCGCGGTGAATGGTCAGGCAGTGCTCGACTGCTTGCTGCCGCAACTTGCGGCGTGGGAAGGCTCGGCCCTCGACCGAGCTGAAGTACTCAGTGCTCAGTACTCAGCACTCAGCAAATCATCCCCTCTTCACGATCCTCGTCATCTCTACGACACGTTCCTCCATCACTACTCCCACTCAAACCGCAAACACCGCGGCGTCTTCTTCACGCCCGAGCCCATCGCCGACTACATCGTTGCTCAAGTCGACCGACTCCTCCGTGACGAATGCGGCTTCGCCAACGGCCTCGCCGACGAACGCGTCACAATCATCGACCCCGCCTGCGGCACCGGCGTCTTTCTCCTCGCCGTCATCAACTTCCTTCACCGCAAATCGAACGACAACCGTTGGCTTGAAAGCCTTCTGTGTCGCCTGATCGGAATCGAAATTCTTCCCCCCGCCGCCCTCCTATCCAAGCTGAACCTCGCCTTAAAACTCGGCGAATTTGACTTCGACTTCCGCCCCTCCGACAAAATCCAAATCGTCACCGCCGACGCGCTTTCTCCTGCCCTCAATTCATCATTCCGCATTCATCATTCAGCCTTCCCCGTCCTGCTCGGCAACCCTCCCTTCTCCAGCCTCTCCACCAACACCAACCCCTGGATCGCACGCCTCGTCCGCGGCGACGACGAAATCCGCGGCTACGTTCGCGCTAACGGCCAGCAACTCGGCGAACGCAAAACCTGGCTGCACGACGACTATGTCAAATTCATTCGCCTGGCTCAGTGGCATGTCGAGCAGGCCGACGGCGGCCTCGTCGGGTTCGTCACCAACCACGGTTATCTCGATAACGCCACCTTCCGCCTTATGCGACATGAACTGCTTCGCGTTTTCCCCCACATCGAGATCCTCGATCTCCACGGCAACCGCCGTACCCGTGGGGCAGGCTTCCAGCCTGCCAAAAACGACGAAAACGTCTTCCAACTCGACCAAGGCATCGCCATCAGCCTCCTCTGCCGCCCGACAACAACCCGAAGCGCAAGCGAGGAAAGTAAGCGACCCACAACCAAATACGCTGAACTCCGAGGCTCGCGCGAGACCAAGTTGGCCACATTATCGGTTCTGTCGCCTGCCTCCTTCACCCCAACCGCTCCCGACTGGCAATTCAGTCCCATCGCTAAATCACCGCAACACACCGAATACACCTCCTCCTGGTCGCTGGCCGACGCCATGCCCGTCAATACGACCGCTCCCGTCACCGCCCGCGATCATTTCGTCGTCGCCTTCTCGCGCGAAGAATTAAACGCTCGCGTCCAAGAATTCCGTAACTTACAAATCTCCGACGACGAAATCCGCGAGCGATATTTCCACCGCACGCGCTCGGCCCGCTACCAAACCGGCGACACCCGAAGCTGGAAACTATCCGCCGCCCGCCGTATCGTCGCCGCCGACGATCAGTGGCAAGAAAAAATAATCCGCTGTCTGTATCGCCCCTTCGACTGGCGCTACGTTTTCTGGAGTCCGGCCATGATTGACTGGCCGAGGCATGAAGTAACCGGGCATTTAATAACTAAAAACCACGAGTCAAGGACCAGAGGAATTCAGAATCTCTGTCTGATCGCCCGCCGACAACAACTTCCCGCGCAGCCCTGCACGTTCTTTTGGATTAGCGACTGCCTGGCAATGGACGGTGTCATCCGCAGCGACAATCGCGGTAGCGAGTCGCTGTTTCCACTGTTCTTCGATCGTCGGGCCAATTTTGCGTTGCCCTTTATTGAGCAATTCGCGACGGTTGTGAAGTTAACTTGGAGCCCACTCGGCCGCGGCGATCTCTCCAATACTTTTGGCCCTGAGGACCTGCTCGCCTATATCTATGCCCTGTTCCACTCACCGAGTTACCGCGAAAAACACGCTGATGAGCTCCGCCGCGATTTCCCTCGCATTTTGATGCCATCAACGACGATTCAATTCGCGCAAATGGCTCGATTTGGCTACGAACTGATTGATTTGCATGTGCTTCGTAACCCTATTCCGCACTCCGAACTCCACGCTCCGCACTCCGCCTCTTCGTTTCGCGCCGGCGGCTATCTCGCCCTGAAGAAGTGGCTGCAGCCGAAGCATCGCTCAGAGGGCGACCTGGATTATCAGCGAATCACCGCAGCAATCGCACGCACGATCGAAATCATAGATCAAATCGACGCGGCTGCGACCTGACTACTTCATCCGCCAAACTTCGCATCGCGCTGCGCCGCCACCCACATTAAGCGCCCCAATAACCGGGCGTAGACGATAAGAACTGCCACTGTCGCGGCTGCACCGACAGCCGTGAATAGGAAATTGTCGGCAACCGCCGTCGCCACCGCGCCAGTCCCCAGCAGCACCAGCAATATCGCATACATGTACGAAAAAACCCATGCGTCGCCCGCGATCTTCAGGCTTCGTAGCGTATAGCCCGACATGAACGCAAATAAATTGTCTTCGATCAACATCGAGCAATAGAACATCGGAAACAGAACCAGCATGCTCAGCACGATCGGCGCGCCAATGCCGAAGGCCGCCATGAGTGGATTTTCGAGACTCACGGCGAGCGTCGCCGCTCCGATCAAGCCGCCGGGAACCGCCGCCGCCATAGCCGCTATCAAAACGAAGAATGCTGGGCCAAACCAGCCGAAGACGTTCCAATCGGGCCAGGTCGTTACGTCGTCGCCGCCGTTCCCAGTCGCTTCGACAATTGCGTGAAATGCGGCCGCGAAGGAGAGGACAAATACGCCGGCGGCAGGAATTCCAGCCCACAGAACGGCGAGCGCGTAAGCATATCCTCCGCCTCCTGCAAGTATCAGCGTAATGGCCCACTTCACCAAACCAGCGGCAAGGGCCAGCAAACCCGAAAACATTACCCACCGTAGCAGCGTATTCGGCCGAAACAAAAAGTCCACAATCCCATACAGCAGCGGCGCTTTCTTCCAGGCGTCCGGCTTACGGGGATCGACGCCGTCGCCGAGCACACCGTCGTCGTAACGGCCGTCGTACATTGGGTCTTCGTCTTCGATCTCCGGATTTGGCAGCATTGAGCGGGGATCACGGGCCGCTTCAACTCGCTCGACTGGTGCTTCCAGCGTCAACTCGCCATGCTCCTCGTCAGCTTCCCCGCTTTGATCGGCCGCCGGAGCCGCGACGAGCTTTTTCTTGCGTGGCTGGTCGCTCGGCACCGTCATCTTCTGCTCGATCGCCGCCGGGTCGAGCGCCGACAATACGTCGTACTCACCGCGCGCGGATTGCAGCGGCCGATATTTGGGCCGCTCGACGACCTCACTCATGCCGTAATCCTCGGTTCCCTCCAGCGTCGGTCCTTTCGCCTTCGCTGCCCCTTCCTCCTTCGGCCCCATGACCAGATTCCGCGAATGGCAATCGGGACATTTCACCTCTTGCCCGATTTTCGCAATCTTCACGTAGATCCGCGTGCCGCACAGTTGGCAAACCACCGCCACGTCCTTCGGCTTCTCCTTGGCCTTCGGCGCTGGCGGCGGCAGCAGATTGGGATCGACGAGGTTGTCGGGCTTTTTGGGCTTAGGAGCAACCTGCGATGCTGCGGAATTTGCGATTTGGGATTGGGAATTTGGGATTTGAGGCGGCGGGGGCGGCTGCGGTACTCCTGGCGAGACCTTTTGTCCTTCGCCCTTCGTCCTTCGTCCTTCGCCTGCGTCCTGTCCCTTGCTCTCCGACGCCCGACTGGGGACTGTGGACTGTGGACTGTGGACGGCTGCCTCCTGCCCCAACCGAAACGCCTTCCCGCACTTCGGGCAATTCACGGCCGAGCCGGCTGCCAGCGCGGGGGCTTTGATTAGCCCCTGGCAGTGCGGACAGGCGATTTTTCCCGGCGGAGGAGCGGTGGCCATGTCCTGATTCTAACACCCTCGCCCAGCGTCAACCGGCAAAAGCGCCGACAAATGACAAGTGACAAACGACAATTGACGGCTTAGAATCGAGGCTCCCCACCAAGTGGCATCCGCCATGTCCTACCTGCTTCCTTCCCGCCGTTCATTTCTCGCCCAAGCCGGTGGCGGCTTCGGTGCGCTAGCACTCGCGTCGCTGTTAGGTGAGGACAGACTGCAGGCTGCATCGTCCTCCCAATCGACCGACGGCCCGAAACCTCCGCATTTCGCTCCCCGCGTCAAACGCGTGATCTGGCTCTTTATGCATGGAGGTCCGAGCCACGTCGATTTGTTTGATCCGAAGCCGGATTTAATCAAATTGGCCGGTGAACCGTTGCCCGATTCGTTCGGCATGGTCATGACCCGCCGCAAAGTCGCCGACAACCCGCTCCTCCCGCCAATCAAGCCCCTGCGGCCGCGCGGCGAATCCGGCCTCGAAGTCAGCGACTTCTTGCCGGAGATCGCCAAACATGCCGACGAGTTGTGTGTTATTCGCAGCCTCAACGGCGACAGCGTGAATCATCCGCAGTCGGTGTACCAGATGAACACCGGCAGCATCCTGATGGGTCATCCCAGCGTCGGCAGCTGGGTTGCGTATGGCCTCGGGAGCGAAAACTGTGACCTGCCGGCGTATGTAGTCCTACCCGATCCGGGCGGCGGACTCAAAGGCGGCCCGCCAGCGTGGGGCAGCGGCTATTTGCCGGCGACGTATCAAGGCGTGACAATGCGGCCGGGTGCGCAGCCTATTTTGCACCTTGCGCCGCAGCCGGAAATTAGTTCGGTTCAGCAGCGCGCCACGCTTGAACTCACGCTCGACCTTAATCGTCGTCATCTCGCGGCCCGCGACAATGACGACGAGCTTTCCGCTCGCATCAAAGCCTACGAGCTCGCCTTCCGCATGCAATCGGCCGCGCCCGATCTGGTCGATCTCGCCGATGAGTCGCAGGAAACGCTCGATCTCTATGGCATGGGCCAAAAAGAGACGAAAGAGTTTGGTCAGCGCTGCTTGCTCGCCCGTCGCATGATCGAACGCGGTGTTCGTTTTGTGCAAGTCTATTCCGGCGACACCAACGGCTGGGACGCCCACAACGACGTTCTCGACAACCACTCCAAATACTGCCGCGCAACCGACAAGCCCGTCGCCGGTCTGCTGACCGATCTCAAGCGCCGCGGCTTATGGAACGAAACGCTCGTCATCTGGGGCGGCGAGTTCGGCCGCATGCCCATGAGCGAGCAAGGCAAAGGCCGCGACCATAACCCCTGGGGCTACACCGCCTGGCTCGCCGGCGGCGGCGTCAAACCCGGCATCGCCTACGGCGCCACCGACCCCATCGGCCTCCGCGCCGCCGAAAACCCAGTCCACATTCGCAACTTCCACGCCACGCTTCTCCATCTCCTCGGCCTCGACCCGGAGGCTCTTTCCTACTTCCACAACGGCCTCGACGAACGGCTGATTGGACCGACGGACGATGTCACGGTCGTTAAGGAAATATTGGCGTGACGAAGGCAGAAATTTTTCCGCGGATGAACACGGATGACACGGATCGGATTGCAGGTCGAAAAAATCATTGCTGACAATTGACGCAAGTTGCAATGGAAGCGAAGAGCCTTGAGAACTCCGTTCCCGCCCCTCTAATCATGGAACTGCATCAACGGATGGGGTTTCCGCTGGCGTATTGCAAGTCCGCCCTGGAAAAGGTTCCTGCTCACCTACAACGTCATTTTGTCGAGTTTCAGACAGGCACTTACTGCGGGATCCTATCGAAGGCGATCCTGCTATTCGACCACTTCTCGAAGCAGCATTCAAAAATGCCCAATTGATCGCCGAGGATGAACATCGGGCTCGGATCGCGGAACTGGAAAAGAAATCTCCTACTGTTGCAGCATTGTTTAGGAGTGGCCGAGGACTTTGTCACCGCCAATGGTCACTCGTCAAGAAATTTATGAAAGAGCGTCACTCGATCGATTGGCAATCACCCGCTGAGCTTAACCCCGGAATACACTTTGATTGACTTTCTCTGATCCGTGTCATCCGTGTTTATCCGCGGCCCTTCCCTTTCTTCCTCTCATTATCAAACACCATCCGCTTAAACTCCGGTTTGGGTCCGAAGTTGAAAAGCAGGCCGACCTCAATCTCAGTGGCTCGCAGTTAATTGAGTAGCTGGGCCTCGTGCGCTGGGTCGATCGCACGGCCGGCCTTCAGTTCCAGGATCACCAAGTTCTCGACGGTAATATCTGGCTCGAAGGTGCCGACAATTACGCCGCGGAACCAAACATCCAACTCTTTCTTCGGCGGCACGAACAGGCCTGCCTGGGTTAACGCGAGGCGCATTGAGTTTTCATAGACCGATTCCAGAAAGCCGTGGCCAAGTTCGTTGTAAACCTCGAAAAAGACCTCGATGATTTTGCCGGTTAGTTGTTCGTGTTTCATTGTCACCTCCTTAACTAGGTAAGCAGAGATTATGGCCGCGGATGAACACGGATGACACGGATTAAAGGCCGGGAACCAGGCCATTCTGCGGTTTGCTCCGTGGCGATATGATTTCTGTGTGCGACTAGCTATTACCCTTTTTAATTCAAGTCGCACCACCAAGGATGACCCATGGGTTCATATCAGTACGACGTGATTGTGATCGGCACCGGTCCCGGGGGCGAAGGGGCGGCGATGCAGGCGGGGAAGCATGGGAAGAAAGTGACGGTGGTGGAGCGGTTTGAGCGGATTGGGGGCGGATGCACGCATTACGGGACGATCCCGAGCAAGGCTCTGCGAGCGGCGATCTTTCGGATGACGGAGGTCAACAACAACCGGCTGTTCCGCGAAGCCGGGATGTCGGCGGAATTCGAATTTCCGGAACTCCGCAAATCGGCCGAGTCGGTCATCCGCCAACAGGAGGACATGCGGCGGGGTTTTTATGAGAAGAACCGCATTCCGCTGTATACGGGGCAGGCGCGGTTCGTCGATCCGCACACAGTCGAAGTCGGGGAGGCGAAGGGAGCGCGGGAGCAACTGACCGCAGAGAACTTTGTCATCGCCGTCGGCGCACGACCGTACCGCCCGGCGGACGTTGATTTCAGCCATCCGCGAATCTTCGATAGCGACACGATCCTCAGTCTGGGCTTCACACCCTGGTCGGTATCAATTTACGGCGCCGGTGTCACCGGCTGCGAATATGCGTCGATGTTCCGCAACCTTGGCTGCAAGCTCAACCTGGTTAATACGCGCGGGCAGTTGCTCGAATTTCTTGACGACGAAATCTGCGATGCACTCAGCTACCACCTCCGCGAAAAAGGAGCTCTGATTCGTCACAACGAACAGTACGAAAAGATCGAAGGGGTCGATGATGGCGTGATCCTCTCGCTCAAGAGCGGCAAAAAGCTGAAGACCGACATTCTGCTGTGGGCTAATGGTCGCACGGGCAATACCGATGATCTCGGCCTCGACAAGACCGGCATCGAAGTCGATAGTCGCGGGCAGATTCATGTTGATGAGGCCTACCGCACGAGCGTGCCGCACATTTACGCGGTCGGCGACGTGATCGGCTTTCCTTCACTGGCCAGCGCGGCGTACATGCAAGGCCGCGCTGCCGGCCTTCACATTCTCGGCGACCAGTGCGCGGCCCTAATTGCCAAGGATATTCCCACGGGCATTTATACCAGCCCCGAAATCAGCTCGATCGGCCCTACTGAGCGTGAGCTAACTGCCGCGGGCGTTCCGTATGAAGTCGGTCACGCCCAATTTCGCAGTCTGGCCCGCGCCCAAATCACGGGGCAAACCGTGGGCATGCTCAAAATCCTCTTCCACCGCGAAACGCTGGAAGTACTCAGCGTCCATTGCTTTGGCGCCAACGCCAGCGAGATCATTCACATCGGCCAGGCCATCATCTCGCAGCCGGCGCCCAACAACACGCTCATGTACTTCATCAACACCACGTTTAACTATCCGACGATGGCGGAAGCGTATCGAGTGGCGGCGCTGAATGGGTATAACCGGTTGTTCTAGCGTGGGGCAGGCCTCCGGCCGGCCTTACGGCCGCTCAATCACAATCGTTTCACCACGCAAAATTGCCCGACAGTTCACCTGCTTAAGCAAAACACCCAACGTGTGCCGGAGCGGCAAGCTTCGAATACTAATCGTCACTGGAGTCTCCAGCGTCGTTCCGTTATCTCCGCTTGTTGCCGTTTCAGGCAGCAATGAAGTGTCGAATTGAATTGAGTGCGTTTCGGCGAGATAAAGCATTACGTACCGTAACGGCATCTCTACTACGTCGATAATTGTCGAACTATTCCACTCCGCGGCGATTTTCGATTTAGGGGGCGGAGTGATGCTGGTTACGCCGGTCGAATCATTCCATCTATGAATAGACGCCAGTGGCTCAATGCAAATCTCGCCGTAACGTACGTCGTATCCCAGCCCGCGCGCCTTCAGTGTCTCGTACAGTGCGAGTGCTGAACTGGAATTCGCCGGCCGCTCTGTAACAGTCGCCGTTCCTTTCAGACCTACTAATTCCAGATTCAGGGAATCGGGGACCAAATGCATTTCGTAACAAACCTCGTTCACCAAGTCCTCGAGCTTGGGTTCGGAGGCTACTAGAGTGTTCGACGGCCCGAGCACATAGGGCAGCATGCGTGGGTCTTGTTGGAGCGGTTGCAATAATTCATCCGCCACGCGGACACTGAAGTCGCATGGCTCTACACGGGTTATCTTTCCTTGGATGAATTCTGTTGCAAACGCTATATCCCCGATGTTCGTTTGCCATTCCCATCGGCCGACTGCGACACCGTCTCTCCACTCTCCACGGACTTCTTGGATACCGCTCGTCTGTAGCAGACACTTCCATTGGCCGTTTGCAGTTCCATGCTCGAACTGCCCGGTTATTGAGTACCGTCCCATTTCATCGTGCCAATAAACTCTTCCATGTAATACACCCGCTTCGTAATTCTCCTCCTCGAAAAGATCACCTCCCGCGTCCCACGATCGGCCAGTTCCGTGCTGCTCTCCGTTGACGTAAAAAGCGAGCGCGCGAAGCGTGCCTTTACCATCCACTGATCGCGTTTCGCCCTCCCGTCGGCCCTGAACCATTTTCCAAGTCGTTTTAGCACCGTCGGGCCAATGGTCGATGAACTGGCCGTGCTCTTTTCCATTGACGTAATATCCGCTTTTCAGCAAGTTGCCCTTTAGGTCGTAGCCGCGGTACGGCCCGTGCATTAGTGGCCGTTTGCCCCAAACGCGCCGGAAATAGCGGACTTCTCTAAAATTCTTGGCGGGCGGCGGATCCGGTGGCCGGCGGCCAACAGCACAAATTCCCCAAAGCGACTCGACTTTCCCTTCAACTGGATACGGCCGCTGATACCAGTACCAAGTGCCGACGGCGCAAAACGTAACCAGCGCAAACAGGCCGCGAAGGGTGAATCGCGGTTGAAACATCGAGGACCGCATCCGATCAATCTATACAGTCCATCGCATCAAATGCAATTTCTGCCAGCCGTGGCACTATATCTCTAGCAGGTCTCGATAGACGTCGTCCTCAGCGTTGTCCCAGTTCGATTTCAGCGACTCCTCGGAGATTCGCTCCCAAAAATCGCCGTCCTGATCACAATCGCTGGCGAACATGCATTGGTCCTTATCCGTAGCAGTCGCAGTTCATCGTACTAAGATTCAGCCTATGTCCGACCCGAATCCTTATGAGTCGCCGCGAGAGCCGCCGCCGCCGTCGACGGGGCAGGTCGTTAAGCGCGGCGTTGGAGTCGTCACCATTCTGCTGCTCACGCCGCTCGCAGTTTTGATTGCTGCGGGCGCTAGCTGCGCGGCGACAATAGCTGTCGTTGATAGTCCACCATTCGCAGGTAAGTATGGCCTGGCTTTCATAGTCGGTTGGGCCATTTTCCTTCCACCGCCGATCGCCGCCCTAGCGGCGATGATCTGGTGGGCTCGCCATACATATGTTCGCGACCAAGCCGCGCGGCAAACTGCTGCTCCTGAAGCATTCCGCAAGTCCGACAACAGTTGAACTCAATCAAAAACAAAGCCGCGACCATTGGTCGCGGCTTTGATAAATGACTCGATGGCTCACCCGGCTGCTGTCAGTAGCATGTTTCCCGCGGCGCGGGAGTGGGTGAGCTTACTTCGCGCCGACAAGCTGATTCTTCTTCTTCTCGGCGATGATCTCTTCCTGGACGCTCGCGGGGACTTTCTTATAGCCGGCGAGTTCCATCGTGAAGGTGCCTTGGCCTTGGGACATGCTGCGGATGTCGGTGGCGTAGCCGAAGGTTTCGGCGAGGGGCACTTCGGCGAGGATCGTGGTGACGCCGTCACGCATGTCGGTGTTGACGATCATACCGCGGCGGCTGATGAGGTCGCCGGTGATGGGGCCTTGAAAATTCTCGGGGCACTCGATCTCGACCTTCATGACCGGTTCGAGCAGCACGGGCTTGGTGTCCTTGAAGTGCTCGCGGAAGCAGTTTTCGGCACAGGTCTGGAAGGCGCGATCGCTGGAATCGACTTCGTGATAGGAGCCGTCGTTGACGAACGCCTTCAGGCCGACGACCGGATATTCGGCGATCGGGCCTTTGCCGATAACCGCGCGGAACCCCTTCTCGATCGACGGGACGAAATTCTTGGGAATGCGGCCGCCGACGATTTTTTCCTCGAACTGGAAGTTTGAATCCAGCTCTTCGCCCTCTTCGTTCGTGGTTTCGACGATGGGCTCGAACCAGCCGACGATGTGGGCGTATTGGCCGCTGCCGCCGGTCTGCTTCTTGTGCTTGAAGTTGAACTCGAACTTCTTAGTCGGCGATTCGCGATAGCTGACCTTCGGGGCACCGACTTCGAGCTCGACTTTGTATTCGCGGCGGATGCGTTCGACGTAGATATCGAGGTGCAGCTCGCCCATGCCGGCGATGATCGTTTCGCTGGTTTCTTCGTCGTTGAAGACGTTGAACGTCGGGTCTTCCTTGCGGAAGCGCTGCAGGGCCTTGCTCATCTTGTCGGCATCCGCACGGCTGACCGGCGTGACCGACATTTTGATGACGGGCTTCGGCACGAACATGCTCTCCAGCGAGCAGTATTTGTTCTCGGAGGCATAGGTTTCGCCGCTGGCGCAATCGATGCCCATGATGGCGACAATGTCGCCGGCTTCGGCGGTGTCGATTTCTTCGCGCTTGTCGGCGTGCATCTTCACGATGCGGCTGAAGCGGTCTTTACGTTGAGTGCGCTGGTTATAGAGCATTTCGCCCTTGGTAACCTTGCCCTGGTAAATCCGCATGAACGTAAGCTGGCCGTACGTATCTTCGACGATCTTGAACGCCATGCCGACAAACGGCTTGTTTGGATCGGGCTCAAGCTCCATCGTCTGCGACGGGTCGTCCCACTTGCGGGCCTTGACCTTCCGCTCCAGCGGGCTCGGCAAATAGCGGACGATGGCGTCGAGCAGCGGCTGCACGCCCTTGTTCTTATAAGCCGAGCCAACAAACACGGGCGTGAAGCCTTGTTGTTGGACGGCTTGCTTGGTGACTTTGTGAATCAGCTCGATCGTTGGCTGTTCTTCCGACAAGAGCAGTTCCATCAGCTCGTCGCTATACATGGCGAGCGTTTCGAGCATCTGGTGACGATACTTCTTGACCTCTTCGGCGTATTGGGCCGGCACTTCGCCGTAGCGGACCTTTTCACCGTCGTTGCCGTCGAAATAGATGGCTTGCTGGGTGATGAGATCGATCATGCCGGCGAAGGTCTCACCGCCGCCCATCGGGTACTGCATCAAGCAGGCATCGACACCGAGCTTCGCCTTGACGTCGTCGACGATCGCGAACGGCCGGGCGCCGGTGCGGTCCATCTTATTGATGAACGCGAGGCGCGGAATGTGATACCGCTTCATCTGGCGATCGACGGTCATCGACTGCGACTGGACACCGCCGACGGCGCAGAGGACGAGCACCGCTCCGTCCAAAACGCGCAGCGACCGCTCGACCTCGATCGTAAAATCGACGTGGCCGGGCGTGTCGATCAAATTCATGTGCGTATCGGTCAGTTCGCCGTTGGCCTCTGTCGTTGGCCCTTTCCAATGCAGGTGCGTGGCGGCGCTGGTGATCGTGATCCCGCGCTCTTTTTCCAGCTCCATGTGATCCATGGTGGCGCCGTCACCCCCGCCTTTGACCTCTTCGATCTTGTGGATGCGGCCCGAGTAAAACAGGATGCGCTCGCTGAGGGTCGTTTTGCCCGAGTCGATGTGCGCCGAGATGCCGAAATTGCGAACTTTGCTAAGATCCATGAAACACCTGGAAAATCAACCGCAACTCATGTCGCGGACAACCAACTTCCGCGACCAAAGGATCGCGGCTTTGTATTGACGCTACTAGCGTGGCAGGAATTCCCTGCCGCCGCCCACTTGCAACAAAAAACGTACCGGCCAGTCCGGGCATTCACCGATCCAGCTCTAACCGCCAATGCCACTGGCATTTGCGCCCTCTCAAGACCCGCCGCACGTGCTTACCAAAAGCTACGCCAAAGCAGCATGAGAACCGGCGCGGCTGCCACTTGTCAGGCCGTCAGCCGGAAAGGCGGGAGAGCGTCCATTCTCAGCGATAGCCCATTTGGCCGCTACAACCGTCATATCCGTTGACAGTTAACGCTCCTAGCTTGCAATCATACCCGGTAGTTGCAAGCTGGAAAGGTCAAATGAGCGCCGTTAGGGTCTTCATCGGCGAATTCACGAGAGTTTTACAGTTATGTCGGTTTTCTCGATTAGGAAATTGACATGGCAGATCGATGATCTGCCAGTTGCGGAGTGATCGTTTCCGCCCTCGCTATGCGTTATGCGTTAGTTGATCTGCCGGCCAGTTGAGGCCATCGATTTTGCTTAAGTATCTACCGGCAAAAGAGTTGTTGCGATGGGTAAGTCATGCATCGCTACGTGCTGCATGTATCGACGGTCGTTATGATTAACGCCGCTGTTTGGGGCGCTTGCCGGCGTTGGGGTTGCCCCAGCCGTTGGAGCTGGTGGGGCGCGAAGGTGTCGATTCAACGGTTTTGGGCTGAGACTTGGGTAGGAGCTTGCGTTCGCAGATGCCCCAGAGGCTGGAGGTGATGAAGTAGATGCAGAGGCCGGCGGGGACTTTGTAGAACATGACGCCCATGAAGACGGTCATGTAGGTCATCATTTGCTGCTGCATCTTCGTCTGTTCATCGGTGGCGGGCGGCGTGAACATCTTTTGCTGGATGAGGAACAGCGTGACGGTGATGAGCGGGAAGACGTTGAAGAAGGGGCCGAGGTAGCCATCGGCTTCGTCGGCGAGGAAGAGAGGCATCCAGCTGTCCCAACGGAAGAGCTTGTCGGGGCCGGCGAGGTTGGAAGCCCAGGCGAGGCCAGGGAACAGCGCGGCGTCGCGGAGATCGATATCGACGCTGAGGCAGCGATAGAGGCCGATGAAGATTGGCAATTGAATGAAGACGGGCAGGCAGCCGCCGAACATGTTGAAGTCATGCTTCTTGTACAGCTCCTGCACGGCGGTGTGCTGCTTCATCGGGTCGTCGGGATATTTGTCCTTAATTTTTTGAATTTCGGGGGCCAACTCCTGCATTTTGGCAGCGCTCTTGGCTTGCTTGAGCGAAATGGGAATCATGCAGGTGCGGACGATAACCGTGAGCAGGATGATAGAAATGCCGAAATTGGGCATGCCGACGAGCCAAGTCATCGTGTGCAGCCCGTTTAACACGGAGCGGAGCAACTTGGCCGGATAGGCAAAAATCGGCCAACCGTATTCAATTAGTCGGTCGAGCTTGTAAAAGCTCAGTACATTTGGGTCTTTGGGGCCGAAGAAGACGCGGTAATCGTGCTTCAGCTCGCCATTGGGCTCGATGTTCGTCGTGGCGGTGGTGAGCCGGAATGAAACATTGGCGGTTCGGATTCGCGTCTTCGGAATAGGCTCGACGTCTTGCACAGCTCTGGCGAAGGCGGCGCGGAACTGGATTTTCTGTTCTTCGGAGTGCCCGAGCGGCTGAACGACGGCAGCAAAGAATTGCGTGTCGACGCCGATGTAGTCGAACGGGGCGGCGCGGTCACCGATGAGAAGCGGTGAAAGCGGAGGCTTTTTGTCTTTTTGAGCTTGTTTCGTGTTGCTGACGATCTTAGGGCAGCCGAGCAGTTGATGGTCCAGACCGGACTGCTGCCAGACAACGTCCCGAGCGCCGGCGGCGGTAAACCACTGCGGGCTGAGCTTTGTCGAATACCACCAGCCTTCGAGCGGCAGGCCGGTAGGGCCGCTCAAGCGATAGGCGACGGGTGTTGGCTGGTCGCCGGTGTTTTGGACACGAACTTGAAGATTCAGATGAAAGGCTGGCTCGCCGGTGTTTTCGCTTTTCGCGATCGTATAGCGCTTGAAGATCTTTAGCGGGCCGGCCTTTTCGATTTTTGCAGCAGCGAGTGCAGCGTCGTCGAGCATGAAACTGAACTCGACGAAGTCGGGGCCGCGATCTTCAATCGTCCAGGTCGAGTTGTAGAGCGACGGCAGATCGTCTATTTCATGATCTTCGGTGCGAAGTGATTTGCGGCCGATTGTGTCGAGCGTCAGTTCCAGTGACAGCGGGTCCTGTGGGAAGAATTTAAAACCATTGGGCGTTCTTTCCAGCACAGTGGGATCCGAAGCTTGGAATTCACGTGACTTGAAGTCGCGGC